>Ga0181558_10000023_pt1 | contig 123499 bp, 103 predicted proteins | sample 011ome_22_FD_133754 | JGI IMG/M metagenome (GOLD analysis project Ga0181558, IMG submission 133754) | Coastal salt marsh microbial communities from the Groves Creek Marsh, Skidaway Island, Georgia - 011507BT metaG (megahit assembly) | ecosystem: Environmental > Aquatic > Marine > Intertidal... | reverse complement strand
TCATTGTAGACCGTTAGCTTCGCTCAGTTTCCACTCTGCCTCAGACTCTCCACCATCCGTTCCGACGAGCTGACAGCAATCGACTTGTCACTATCTCCGTGGTATACCCAAATAGGTAAGTCCTCAATCCATCGGGCATAGTTCATCGGAGCCTCACCAGAAATGGCGATCAGAGCCGCAAAGGAATTATCTGATTACTATTTTCATCGTATTCTTTATACAAATACAAAATATGATTCCAGCTGACCTAAGCATTCTGACCCAAGGTCTTCGACCTCAATTGCCCGAGACCCGGAAGCATGTAACGTTGTATCAAATAAAGCATCCCCGGGGCAACCGTCTTCGTTCGCAGAACTACGCCGAGTCAAGAGCCCCAAGGTATTTCAAGGTAGCGGGGGGATCTCCGAGCGCCCCTTGCTGTATCTATCGGGTGGGCGCTCGGAGATCGCCCGCTACCAATGTCAGCAACGAAGCCACCGACGCATGTTATTCTCAGTGTCTTCGTTGAGGTGTCTGCTAGCGCCTCGGTATGACAAGCTCATGGCAAGCAGGTCGGGTTCTGCGACAACAGTCTTCGCCTTACAGGCTACGCCCGTCATGAGCTTCGAGGTATTTAACCGAAGAGAATAAAAGATTCAAAATGGCGCATCTAATCCAATTCTTGGACTGCACGCTATATAATCTCCCTAATCAACTTCCCTTCCAGGAAGGTTAACCGTTCGTCACGGCCGAGATAGGGATAGGTTAACTGGTTCTGATCAAGACCCAGTTGATGCAAAATCGTGTTGTGGATATCGCGGAAGTGATACGGCCGTTCGACGGCACGCAGACCGATCTCGTCGGTCGCACCGACTACCTGGCCTCCTTTGACGCCGCCTCCCGCCATCCACATAGTAAATCCTAGGCTATGGTGGTCACGGCCAATACCTGCCTGTGCCTCCGGTGAACGACCAAACTCGCCACCCCAAAGAACAAGGGTTTCATCGAGCAGACCACGACGCTTGAGATCCTTTAATAGTCCTGCGACTGGTAGATCGGTTTGGGCCGCCATTCTCAGGTGGTTCTCCTCGATGTCATTATGAGCATCCCACATTAGGTCCCCCGTCCCGCCACCGGAAACAACGGTTGTGAATCGTACTCCCTTCTCAACCAGCTTGCGAGCCATCAAACAACGCCGACCGTAGTCATTGGTGAGTTCCTTTCCCACCCCGTACAGGTCAAGAGTTTCCTGAGATTCGCTCGAAAGGTCCAATACTTCGGGCGCCTCAGTTTGCATCTTGAAAGCGAGATCGTACGAACTCATACGGGCGGAAAACTCATGGTCTGCCTCGTGCAAGTTGGACTGATTGAGATCGTTGATGAATCCGAGGGTCTCTCTTCGGTCTTCGAAGCTAACGCCTTCAGGCAGGTCCAAATTCAGGACCGGCTTGTCTCCCGGCCGAAACATCGTGGGTTGATAAATTGCTGGCAGGAATCCTTGGGTATACATGGGCTGTCCCGCCGGTTGAGCGCCCTTCGGATCCGGCATCACGACGTAACTGGGCAGGGAGTCTGATTCGGTCCCGAGTCCATAAGTAATCCAGGAACCCATGCTCGGCGCTCCCGGAGTCAGGCGCCCCGTGAAAAGCTCATACGCAGCTGCGGAGTGAACCACACTGTCTCCATAACAGGATCGTATGATGGCCAGATCATCAACGCAGGTCGCCGTATGAGGAAAGAGATCCGAAACCTCGATACCACTCTTCCCGTACCGCTTGAAGGTTCGCTTCGTACCTAGCAGCTTGGCATCCGATGGGACAAACTGGTACTCCGCTTCCCCAAATTCTGCGGGTCGCTTTTGACCATGAAGCTTATTGAGAAGTGGCTTGGGGTCAAAGGTCTCCATGTGGCTAGGACCACCGGACATGAATAGAAAAATAACCGACTTCGCCTTGGGGGCAAAATGGGACGCTCGCGAGGCGAGAGGATTCAGAGCCGACGGGTTTCTAAGTGCCTCCGCATGGAGCATGGAAGCAAAGGCCAGCCCGCCCATCCCGCAACAGGCATCGCGGAGAAACTCCCTGCGTGTCCTTGTGGGCAGACTGTGAGGAAGTTGCGGATACTGGGAATTATCGGACATACAGAAATTCGTTGAGGTTAAACAGGGCCAACGCAAATTCGCTGAGCGGTTGGGCACTAATGAATTCGCTTGCGAGTTCCTTCTCTCTACTCGACGGAGGCCTACCAGTCGTCAGTAGCCAAGCCATTTCGATTTTCTCCAGATCAGAGTCACTCGACTCATTTCGCAAACGTTCCGCAAACCTCGACGCCAGTTCATTGGCAATGTCCCCATTTAGCAGCTCTAGTGCTTGAGGAGCATGCGTACTGGACTCACGCTGGGCGCAACTGGCTTGCAGCGTGGGCTGATCAAAGGCTTCCATAAAGGGGAGCCGCAAATTGCGTTTAGCAACCAGATACACCGAACGACGATTGTGTTGGCTCTTGTCCTTAGTAACCTGCCACTGATCGGGAGCGTAGAGCAGCTGTATCATATCTTCCTCTACAGGCACCATGACACTCTCCCCATACATCTCCCTATTCAGGACACCTGAAACCGACAAAAGGGAATCCCGAATCTCCTCTGCCAAGAGTCGGCGCCGATTGAACTTCCACAGTAACCGATTTTCAGGATCCACCTCCTGAGCACGTTGAGCGGTCTCGGTTCTTGAGGACTGGCGGTAGGTCTTGCTGAGCATGATGGCCCGGTGCATCGGCTTCAGTCGCCAGTCATTTTTAACCAGTCGGTCCGCCAAATAATCTAGAAGAAGCGGGTGACTGGGTCGATCTCCATAGTAGCCAAAGTCATTGGGGGTATCTACGATTCCTGTACCAAAGTGACTCTGCCAAACTCGATTTGCCAGCACCCGCGCCGTCAACGGATTTTCAGGACTGCTTATCCATCGGGCTAACCTTGTTCTCGGTCGCGGCTCATCGGGAGGTAGGATCAGCGGATCTCTCGTATTCAAAATTTCCGGCGGGCGCATCTCAACGAGTTCACCCTTGAATTTCCATTCGCCTCTTTTGAGGACACGTACTTCGGTTCGTTTTTCCGGATCGTTCTTTATGGTCAAAATATTAGGCAGCATTTCCGGCAACTCCTTATTTAGTTCCGAAATCCGCTTCTTGATCTGCTCACGTTCCTCCCCTTCGGTCTCGTCCTTCATTTTATTTAGGACAGCCAACTGCTCCTTGAGGGAATTTGTCTTCTCGTGCCAGGCCTCTACTTCTTCCTTTGGACCCAGAAGATGGTTATACTCTTGAGTCGACGCAACGAAGGCTTGCAGGGAATAATAGTCCTCATGGCTGATCGGATCCAACTTGTGGTCATGGCAACGAGCACATCCAATCGTAAGTCCCATAAACGCGGATCCAATTATATCCGTACGCTCTGTGAGGACCTCGTTGCGGCTCAGGGCGATATCCGGATTTCCCGCATTGCGCCTCACGGGACCAAAACGATGAAATCCAGCAGCTATCCGCTCGTCAAGAGTCGGCTCCTCCCTCTCATCCCCCGCAAGCTGCTCGGTTATGAATTGGTCAAACGGCTTGTCCTCATTGATAGAGCGGATGACATAGTCACGAAACCTCCAAGCTCCCGGCAATTCACGATCGTATTCAAAACCTTCTGACTCAGAAAAACGAATCACATCTAGCCAGTGCTGCCCCCATTTTTCGCCATAGTGAGGACTTTCTAACAGTCGATCAATCAACCGTTCATAGGCATTAGGAGAGTCGTCGTTTAAAAAGTCGGAAATCTCTTCCAGAGTGGGTGGCAAACCGTGCAGATCGTAGGTCGCCCGGCGAATGAGATCTCGCTTGCTGGCCGCATTGGAAGGTGATAGCTGGTTCTCTTTCAGCTTTTCCAGAATAAAGCGGTCGATCTCACCCGATGACCAAGAAGTCCCACCCGCATAGGATACGGACCCTGCATTTAGCGGTTGAAAGGCCCAAAATTCCTCAGGATTCTCCCCCCGTTTTGCAAGTGCTAGGGACAACCCACATACCAATACAAATAAAGGAGTAATCCTGAGAAATAGGGCTACTGGCAATGAATCTGAATGAGATGGGGTAGTCATCGGTAAAATCAGGTTAAAGACTAATAGACTTTTCGAGAGTAGCAAGTCTCGTTTGCCATCTCACCGGAAGTCGAATTCGGCGAAATAAGCATAGTACTCACCTAGACATTTGATCCACATTACAACCAGTCACATATTTGGAGACGCAGTAAGCCGGCCCAATTTGTAGTGATTTCACGAATCGGCTACTGATTCTTGTAGAGCTAGATTTTCACTTTAGATCCCTCACTTCTAGCCTGTCCTTAGTCTTTAATTACAGGTGCGAGATAGATGTCTCTGTACTTTACGGAAGTGTGATCTCCTTGCAAGTGGATTGGACCGGGCATCGTGGGGTCAGTCACGATTGCGCCACCGGTGGGTCCTTCCACCGGTTGATTGTCTATAACGGTTACTCCATTCAGAACAACAGTCACGTGACGGTCGACCAATGTAAGATCGTAAGTTTGCCACTCACCTGGCTCACGACCGGCATTCACGGATGGGGCGATACGGCCAAAAATCGATCCTACTCCTTGCAGTCCCTGCATCCTGCTGTCACGGTCGACGACTTGGGCTTCATACATGCCGCGTAAATAAACACCACTATTGCGGTTCGCCTCGACATCAAATTCGATGTGCAACCAAAAATCTTCAAAAAGCTCTTCGGTCTGAATATTCCCGTACGAACCGGTCGAACCAAAATCCGTCTTCGGCGTACTGTTTACCAACATTCCATCCTCTGCCTTCCAGCCATTCTTTTTTTCCGGATTGTCTAGTACCCATCCGGTCAGATCTTTTCCATTGAACAGAGACTTGGGGTGGCCAAATCGTACCTTCGACAAGTCCGGAGCGGGTGGCATGGGAGGAAATTTCTTTCCCGTAAATGTGATGCGATTGTATTTTTTCTGGTCCCAATCACCCGTTATTACACCGTCTAACTTTCCCCGTTTTAAACCAACAGAGACCGTGTTCGTTTTGACTTGCGGTCCTTCTTCACCCACTTCCCGCTTGATTTTCATGTCAAAGGTCAACCGACCATTCTTGAACTCCTTTATCTTGTGAGGTCCAGCAGACTGAACGTGCACTCTCATATGAACCACTGGCTCACCCTCTACCTCCTCAACCTTCAACCAGGCCGGTTCACCCGTAGTGAGGTCGAGCGACCAGTCACCGATGAGGCCTTTAGGAACCGATTCAGCCCATACGGAAAACGGCCACATGAGGCAGGCTAGCAAACAGAGGAGGGAGAAACGCATTTCTACTCTTTGGCGGGAAAGGGGGGCATCAGTCTTGTTCATTTTATAATTGGGTCAGTTTGAACAGCAGCAAAAAGTCACCGTTCTCCATATTCTCTGTATTTTCTATCATAGTTCCATCTTTAAACGCACGATTGTAATTATTGATATTCATTTGGCTATTCAGATATCTATCACAATCGCACCCCTGATAGGACTACTTTGACTGGTTCTAAAAATCCAATCAGGAGCCTATTGCTACCCCGTCAATTCAATAGAATATTGATAGTCCAATTGTAATCAGCAGTCAATTACTAGAGATCAATTAAGGCTCTGGCGAAGACCGTTTCCTTCTTTCAATTTCTTTAGCAAAGTTCGCAAGGCCTCAGCCTTCTCTGGGTATTGGCCAATGAGGTTATTATGTTCACCAGGATCTTCATCTAAATTGAAGAGCGACTCTGGTAAAGGTCGACGTTTCGCAACTTCTGTTTTCACACGGGTGGCTTCTACGAATTTCCAATCACCTGAACGAAGTGCGAGATGAAGACTCTCTTCGATCATGTAATCGAGCCCCTCTGAGCGGTCCCCCAAAAAGGCACTCAATATATTGCGACTGTCGACCGCATCGGAATCGCCCAACTTAATTCCAAGCAACGCCGCAAACGACGCGAGCAAATCAACCTGGCTGACCAAGGCATCAGAGGTTCCCGGATTCACCCTACTCGGCCAGCGGACTATGAAAGGCACTCGAGTCGCGCCTTCCCAGATTTGGCCTTTACCACCCGACCAAACTCCGGAGGCATCATGACCCCGATCCACTTCGCCTCCCGACGAGAGAATCGTTGTGCCATCTTTGTAACCATCATCGTATGTCGGACCGTTATCGCTGGAGAATATGACCAAAGTGTTTTCCGTAAGGCCGTGAGCTTCCAGCGATTTCATAAGCGCTCCCACTGCCCAATCGAATTGCACCATAGCGTCCCCACGATAACCCAACGAGGTCGTTCCCTGAAAACGGGGATGAGGCGTACGTGGAACATGGATATCCGGTGACGAAAAGAACAGAAAGAATGGCTCATCTTTGTTTTTAGAAATAAAACGCTCCGCCTCACCGACCAGAACATCAGAAATGGATTCATCGTCCCAGATGGCTGATTTTCCACCCGCCATGTAGCCCATGCGACCGATACCATTGATCACACTGTTTCCATGTCCCCATGAGCTCTCGTAGTAAGTCATCGCTTCACGGTTGGTGGCCCCATCCGGGTACTGCGAGCTCTCCGTCTTCTTTCGCACCTCCTCCAATTTTGAGCTTACATAAAGCGGATCTTCTGGATCGAGATTTAAGACTCGGTGACCTTTCAAATAGACTGTAGGCACACGATCGTTCGTAGAGGGAACGAGAAAGGAATAATCAAATCCAAGTTCTAACGGACCCGGCTTGGCCTCGCTATTCCAATCGACGGGCGTACCCTTTTCTCCAATACACAAGTGCCACTTACCAATCATGCCAGTTGCGTATCCAGCTTGCTTAAACAGACTTCCAAGCGTCAACTTGTCTAGTGGAACAATCAGCGGCGCGTCTGGCGGCAATACTCTGGCTCCATAGCGAAAGGCATGAATACCGGTCATAATAGAAAAACGAGACGGCGTGCAGTTCGCCGCGGTACAATGCCCATCTGTAAAGTTTAACCCTTCTGCTGCAAGCTGGTCGATATTTGGCGTTGGTATCAGCTTGGAGCCATTCACTCCCACGTCCGCGTAACCCACGTCATCACCGTAGATGATAACGACATTGGGCCTATCGGCCGTGACTGAGCCCTGGCTAGTCAAAGCCACAAAAATTAGCAGCGTTCGTTTCACTAACATCATCGACATTCGAGCTGTCGGCTATGGAACGACCACGCTCAACGCTTCCCCATCCACCTCCGGGTAAAGTGCGTTCATGTCTTCCAATTCTCTAACCATTGCTTTGCAGAACGCTTTGACTCGAGCGGGTCGTTTCTCGGCCAGGTTGATCGACTCAGAGGGATCGTTAGCCAGATGATATAGCGCGTAACGGTCTGACTCTCTATCAGGCCTGTAGCGGTAAATCAGTTTCCACTCCCCTCGGCGAAGCGTGGTGAAGTAGTCATTTTCATGTAGGTGCGGGAAGTGGGAGACAAAAACCTCCCGGCGGATGTCTCCCGAGTTTCCTGCCAGTCGCTGCTTTAAATCGCTACCATCGATGACGTGCCCCTTTGGAACCGCAGCACCTGCCAGGTTTAGCAGGGTAGGAAAAACATCGTAGCAGACTCCTATACGCTGCTGAATGCCGCCTTTTTGTATGGGCAGCGAATCCTGTAGTGGGTGATTTTGTTTCGGTTTCGCCCATGCCGCGACAAAGGGCACGCGAACGCCTCCCTCCCAACGGGTCGCTTTTTTACCTCTTAAGGGAGCTGACGAGTTAATCTCATCCCCCTTACCAAAGGGAGAGGCTGAACCATTGTCGCCCAGAAAGAAGATGAGGGTGTTCTCAGCGATGCCTTTCGCCTCCAGGTGATCCATCAAATCTCCCAGCGATTTATCGATTCCCTCCACTAGGGTCGCAAACGCCTCTCCACTCTTACCTTTGCTGGGATCGGAGTAGTTGTCCTTAAAACGTGGATCGAATTGGAAAGGGGAGTGCACCGCATAGTGCGACAGGTACAAAAAGAAGGGCGTCTCCATATCTAGGGCCCGGTCCACTTCCACCTTTGCTTCGATGGTGAGCGCTTCAGACAAAAACGTATCCGTTTCATGATACTTCTCTAAACCCGGTACCGCAACCCGTTTGCGATTCGGATTGGGGTTCAAATTCCCATATCCATCTTCGCCATAATAACTCCCCGGCTGACCATGTGCCGCTCCCCCTACATTTACATCAAACCCAAGAGTCAAAGGATCTTCTCCCTCATGTCCCGGAGGAGCGAAATGGGCCTTGCCTACGTGAATCGTTCGATACCCGGAATCCCTAAGCAAACCGGCCAGGGTTACACTTTCCGAACTGAGCCCCTCCCAATTCCAAGCTTCGGGTCCAAACTCGCCCGTGTTCTTTCCTCGAGGACTGATAAACTGAGTGGTTCGATGACGGGCCGCGTTCTGCCCGGTCATGATTGATATCCGCGTTGGCGAACAAACCGAATGCGCATAGAAGTCGCTAAATCGAATTCCCTGAGATGCGAGCCTTTCCAGATTCGGTGTTCGATACCAGTCGTTTAGCGGATGCCGCACTGGATTACCCGCTTTATCAACCAGCATTGGCACGGACGTATCCATCAATCCCAAGTCATCTACGAGAAAGAACACGATATTCGGCCTCTGCGAATCCGCGACCACCAGGGTTGAAAAAATCAGGAAAAGAAGAAGAACTCGTTGGATCATGGCACGGATTTCAAATGGGGGTTAAGGCAAACATCATTTTAAAGAACCCCTTTGCAGCCAAACTTCAATGCATATCCATATGTCCAAAATCATGTCTAGATCCGGTGTCATCGAAAATTTGTCAAAAGATCTCGGATAATCAGATATGCCTTGATGCGATGAGATAGGGAAATCTGCTTTAAGCGACTAGTTCGATACAGTCTACTATCGAGCATTCCCAAAAAACGCGAAACCCTTTACACCGAACGCTAAATCCCGATACATTGAATTCAATGAAACTACCCATTTTTGCCCTGAGCTTGTTGACACTAGCCTCTAGCCTTTTCGCAGGTGTTGAGCGCATCCAGGATATCATCTATCACAAAGCCGAAGGAATCGCCCTCACCATGGATGTCTTTGTACCAGACAATCCAAATGGCGCCGCAGTGATCAAAATTGTGAGCGGAGGCTGGAAATCGAGTCATGATCGAGTGAAGGCTGACTACTCAAAACCGTATACAGATCACGGTTACACCGTTTTCGCTGTAGTGCACGGCTCACAGCCACGCTACAAGGTTCGCAACATTATGGGATTCATGCACCGGGCGGTACGATTCATTCGCTTCAACGCCGACCAGTGGAACATCGATCCAAATCGCATCGGAGTGACAGGCGCCAGCGCAGGCGGCCACCTGAGTTTGATCCTTGCCACCAAGGGCGGCCCGGGAGATCCAGAAGCCAAAGACCCGGTTGATCGAGCCAGCAGCGAAGTACAAGCGGCAGCGGTTTTTTATCCACCCACAGACTACCGCAATTGGGCAGAACCCGGCGACATGGCAGTCGGCGTGGGCAAACAAGCACGCTGGCAACCGGCCTTCGGACCTGAATCGGAAACCGCACAAGGCCGTGAGGAGCTAGGACATGCCATGTCATCCATCTACCACATTAATAGAGAAACCGCCCCGGTCTACATCATTCACGGCGATGCCGATCCCGTCGTCCCTCTCTTTCAGGCTGAGAGCTTTGGCAAGAAAGCCCAAAGATTCGGAGTTCCTTTCGAACTTGTTGTGAAAAAGGGAGCGAAACATGGCTGGCCAAACAGAATCGATGACGAGCCCCAGTTTGTAGCCTGGTTTGACGAGTATCTTTCGAAATAAGAGAGGCATCCGCTATGCCCAGCTTACCCAATTTCTCGTTAGACAATCAGGTTGTCGTAGTGACCGGTGCCGGACGCGGTATCGGACGTCGCATCGCTCTCGACGCCTTTAGGTCCGGCGCCAAACTGGCTGTGGGCAGTCGTTCAACAGACGAACTCGAATCATTGGCCAGAGAGATCAGGAATGCGGGTGGGGTTTGCCTGGCTTGCAATCTCGATGTCACGAGTGTCTCGTCAATCGATTCATTCATGAAAGCCGTCGTAGACCATTACGGCCGCATTGACATTCTCATTAACAACGCTGGGTACAACAAATTGGCGAAGATAATCGATTGTGATGAGGCACACTATGACCTCATAGTGGATGCCAATTTGAAGAACGTATTCTTCTGCAGCCAGATCGCCGCCAAGCAGATGATCTCGCAAGGAAAAGGCGGAGCGATTCTAAATATCTCCTCCCAGGCAGGAGTCGTCGGCGCTCCGGAACGGGGACCGTACAGCGGAGCCAAAGGAGGCGTAAACAATCTAACCCGCACTATGGCTGCCGAATGGGCCGAATTTGGTATCCGAGTGAATGCGGTCGCCCCAACCGTGACCCGCTCGCCTCTTGCTGAACAGGCGATGAAAGACAGTCCGGCTTTTTCCGATGCCGTGAAGACAAAGAATCTACTGCGGGGAGACCTTGCCGAACAGGAAGAGATATCCGAACCAGTCATTTTCCTCGCCTCCAAAGCAGCGTCTATGATCACCGGCCACACCCTCGTGATCGACGGGGGTTGGACCATTGTTTGATTGCTGTGTGAATCCAGGATAGCTCGGTAGGGACCGACGGCCCTGGCGGTCCGAGTCGGTTGAGTCAATTTTGGCACCGCGGATCACCGGGCCGTCGATCCCTACCACTAACAAATCTCGCAAGCCCTACTTTACGGCATTTACTCGAGCCAGCACATCGGAGGCCCCTACTTCAACCGCGTAAGCCTCTTTTACAGGTTCCGCCAGACGCAGCAACGTATCCCGCTCCTCAAATGTATGCGTCTTGAGCTTTCCCTCGGCTTCCATCTGGGCCATTACGGTCGCATCCAGATTTGACTCAATTTTTCGACCATAGGCTCCAGCTTCCTTGCCCGCCTTTAGTATGGCGGCCTGCAAATCCTCAGGAAGTCGTCGGAAAGTTTTTCCGCTAAAGCAAATCGGGCGGACCGTAATAGCGTGCTGTGTAAGTGAAATCTCAGGACCGACTTCGTAGAACTTCATCTGCTGAATCCCTGTCGCTTCATTTTCGGCGGCTTCTATAACGCCTGTCTGAATCGCATTATAAATTTCGTTGTAGGCGATTACGGTCGGAGCCGCTGAAATTGCCTGAAAGATCTTGGTTTGTATCGGCGCTCCCATGACTCGAATATTGAGTCCTTTCAATTCCGCCATGTTCCTCACCGGCTTATTCACAATAAGGTGCCGCTTTCCACCTCCCGCATAGCCAATAATCCTGACATCAGCCTTTTCATTTACCTCCTCTACGATCGACTCCAAGGCATCTCCATCCAGCACTTTTTTCCAGTGATCCGAATCGCGAAAGAGAAAGGGCATGTCCATCAGAGGCGCCGCTTTCGAAAAGGTCGACATATGTGAAGGAGAAACGATGGCGTAGTCTACTGAGAGACCTTGGCTCATGTAAGCGAAATAGTCTTTCTCCAGTCCAAGTTCGCTATTTTCATAGAGCTCGAAATTGATTGGCTTCCCATAGTATTCCCGCACCAATTCCTGAAATTTCTCCAGAGTCTGAGTATAGGAGTGGTCTCCATCAAACTGGGATGCTCCTCGAATTGTTATCGTCCCGTCGCGATTAGAACAGGCGACGAGCAAAAAGGCCGCGACTATCGACAGGACGGCGGGGAGAAGAAAACGTCTTTCAAGTGATTTCATAGATTTACCCGCTACAATGTAGATTCTGAAAATCAACAACAAGGAAATACCGAAACTATTAGACTTAGTGAATGCCAACCTCTGTACAAGCAGACATCTCTATGCTTTTTGGGATATCCGGAAAACCTTTACTTCACCCATTCATTGCTACGGTATCATCACAGTCCAGAACCCCAACGAATGAAATCCCTTAGACTAGTTTGTACTCTTTTTCTACTTGCCACCACAAACTCACTAGCGTCGCTAAAACTTGGGATCATGGAAACGGCGTTTGGGAATCGCGCCATGGTCGAGAGCGTCGCCCTGACCAAAAAAGCAGGTCTCTCGGGCGTCCAGATTCACACGGGTGTACCCGATGAGGCCGGGTTGATCACTTTATCTAAACCTGACGTCATCGAAGCCTTTCGTGCCGCTAGAAAGGAGTATGATGTAGAGATCGTCTCCCTTTGCGCAGGGGAAATGAGCAAACACAATTCATGGGATCCCGAAGAGCGTGCGATTGCCTTAAGCATTGGCAGGCAGTCGATCCAGGCCTGCAAAGTACTCAATGTGCCCATTCTTTTGGTACCCTTTTTTGGAAAAGCGGAATTTGGGAATGACATAAACTCTCCCAAGCTGAAGGCAGTCATCAGCCTGCTTCGAGAACTACTGCCTCACGCGGAATCTGCTGGTGTCACCCTTGGAATCGAGACTCTGACCAAGCAACCTGCCATAAACCATATTCTCGCCACCCTAAACAGTCCCTACCTCAAATCCTATTACGACACCGGCAATCAGTTGCGCGTGGGCGAGGATGCGTATCAGGTAATCCAGGATTGGGGCCAGGATACAATCTGCCAAATGCACCTCAAACCTTACAATGCGGAGGAAAATGGAAACATCTTTGGCCGCGGCGAAACAGATCTTCCGAGACTAGCTTCCGCCATCCATGCTTCAGGCTACCAAGGTTGGCTCGTCTTTGAGGCCGGACCGGGAAAAAAACGCTCGGCTTTCCCTATGCCGTTGAGAATATAAAAGGGGCCAGGAAAATGCTCCAGGAAATCCCTGAAACGGCACGGTAAGGATCTCCTTCCAGAATTCCCTTCCTTCAATTTGATGCCCCAATGATTGTATAGGATATCCAATAAAGAAATAGGATATTCAATTAGGGTTTATTTATTCGCCTGAATCAGTTGGACTTCGCAACATCGCAGATAGCCTACGAATGATCGTTTCAATCTATCCTAACCATGCTGAAAAACAATGATGATCAAACGAGCCAGGCGGCCGTCCTGACAGGAGGAGCCGGCGTGATTGGCTCCGCATTTGCCAATGGGCTGGCTCAGGCTGGAATAAAAACGGCCATACTGGATCTCGACCCATCGAAAGCAAAAGACCTCGCTAAGAAAATCGCAGATGAAACCGGTACTGAAGTCATCGGAGTCCCGTGCGATGTTCTGTCGCTCGACTCCATCCAGGATGCCGATGCTGAAATCGCCGAACGCCTAGGACCCATCTCATCTCTCGTCAACTGCGCCGGAGGCAATAGCCCGTCTGCCACCACCAACGCAGAAAAACTCTCAGCCGACCTTTCAAATCTGGAGGATTCTTTCTTCGGGATCGACGTCACAGGATTTCGACAGTCCTTGGATTTGAATTTGCTAGGAACCGTATTGCCTTGTTCGATACTTGGGAAACGAATCGTTGCACAAAAGTCTGGTTCGATCGTCAACATTTCCTCAATGAACGCCTTTCGACCGCTAACTCGGATTCCCGCCTACTCGGCAGCCAAGAGCGCTGTCTCAAATTTCACTCAATGGCTCGCGGTCCACCTAGCCCCCACAACGGTCAGAGTAAACGCCATCGCTCCGGGGTTTTTCCTAACGGAACAGTTAAAGTACCTCGCCTTCGATGAAAATGGCGAACTAACACCAAGATACCAACGCGTACTCGCCAATACACCCATGGCCAGATTTGGAGAACCCGAAGAGCTCCTCGGAACACTCCTTTATCTACTGTCTGATGGATCTCGCTTTGTTACAGGCACCATTATACCCGTCGACGGCGGATTCAGTGCCTACAGTGGCGTGTGACCAGATTCTATATACACTTTTAATTACGAACAAATGAATACAGAAACAGACGATTCAAAACTCGACGTCATCAGTCCCCTTGACGGAACGGTTCTCTCACAAATCGCGATCGGTCGAGCGGCTTCCGTCAAAATCGCAGTCGAGAAAGCGGAGCACGCATTCAAATCCTGGGCTCTCACCCCTATTCGTGAAAGAGCCCAATTTCTCGCGCGATTCAAAGAGAAGATTGAGCAAAACATGGGAGAGATGGCTCAACTCATCTCCCAAGAGAACGGGAAGACGAAAGGAGAAGCCGGAGACGAGATCAAACGAGGACTCGAGGTGGTTGAATTCGCCACCAGTATCCCGAATCTGCCAATTGACAGTACCCTTGAGGTCAGCCGCGGTGTCCGTTGCCAATCAGAGCACAGCCCGCTTGGCGTCACGCTGGGCATCACCCCTTTCAACTTTCCCGCCATGGTTCCGATGTGGATGTTTCCCATATCGATCGTTTGTGGTAACAGCTTTGTTCTCAAACCATCAGAGCAGACTCCCTTGGCTGCTATGCGCATCGCCGAGCTGTTCCATGATTCCGGTCTTCCGGAAGGCGTTTTCTCAGTAGTGAACGGCGATAGGGAAACCGCCCGGCTCTTAATTGAAAGCGACCCCGTCAAAGCGATTGGCTTTGTCGGCTCAACGCCCGCAGCCCGCTCTATCTACTCACTGGCCGGCCAACACGGAAAGCGCGCCCTCGCTTTGGGCGGAGCCAAGAATCACATTACTCTCATGGCGGATGCGGACCCCGAGATCGCTACCGCCAATATCGTCGCTTCCGCTATGGGCTGTGCCGGACAGCGCTGCATGGCCGCAAGCGTTCTGATCCTAGTCGGAGATTGCAGCTCCCTTCTCGAAGAGATAGTAACGTTAGCGCGCAAAATCGAGGTCGGAAAAGACTTGGGCGCCGTCATTAGCGCCACGGCAAAAACCCGAATAACGGGATACATTGCTCAAGCGGAATCGGAGGGCGCGCAAATTCTTCTGGATGGACGAACCGCACCTTCCGCAGGTAGCTCAGAGGGATTCTGGGTAGGACCAACCATTATTGACGGAGTCACAACCGACTCCGCTTGCGTCAAAGACGAGATCTTCGGTCCCGTGCTCTCTGTCTTGCAAGTTGACTCTCTCGATGAGGCGTTAGCGATTGAAAACGCTAGTCCATTCGGAAACGCCGCATCCATATACACACAAAGCGGTGCGACGGCAGAAAGATACGCGGCGGAAGCCAATGCGGGCATGGTCGGAGTCAATATAGGCGTACCGGTCCCGAGAGACCCCTTCCCCTTCGGTGGCTGGAATGCATCCCGTTTCGGCGTCGGAGACATGACCGGGGCGGAGGGCATTCGATTTTGGACGCAAACGAAAAAGATAACGAGCAAATGGAGCACCCAGGCGGCCCGTAGCTGGATGAGTTAATAGAGATATGGATACAAAAAGCCGACCTTGCAAACTGGATGAAATGCGGCTCCTCGGGGCGGATTGGTGGAATGACTCTTGCGATTTAGCTCAATTAGCAGAAGCGATTTCCAAGGGCGCGACTGGGGCCACCTCCAATCCCGTCATTGTAGAAGCCGCTGTCAATGCAGACAAGGAAACCTGGTTGCCCGTAGTTAGGGAACTCGCTCGAAACCATCCCCAGGAATCAGCTGCCGCAATTACCTGGCGGCTCATCGCCACCATTGGTCGCCAAGCGGCCGAAATCCTCCTTCCGATCCACGAACAAACTAAGGGGGAAAGGGGATACCTCTCACTACAAGTGAACCCGAAGAATCACCTCGATCCAGAAAAAATGTTCCAGCAAGCCCTCGAGCTGGCCTCAATCGCCCCCAACATTGCCATCAAGCTTCCTACCACTGAGGCGGGCCTAGCCGTCGCCGAGCGACTGGTCGGGCGAGGAATTCCCGTTAATACGACCGTATCTTTTTCCGTGGCTCAGGCAGTTGCGGCGGCAGAAGCGATTGAACGCGGATTGAAGACCTTCGCATTAGAAGGCGGTGACGTCTCCAAAATTCATCCTTACGTCACGATTATGGTAGGACGCGTCGGCGATTACCTAAAACGCATCGCCGCCAAGGACGGTGTTGAACTTGAATCTGAAAACGCGATCACTCTCTCTGGTGTCTATGTTTTCAGAAAGGCGGCCCGAATATTTGAGCAGCGAGGATTTCAATCGACTCTACTCGCGGCCGCCTACCGTCATGAGCTTCAGTGGTCGCAGATCATTGGCAAACATGTCCTCCAATCCATTCCCTACGACTGGTGGAGGGCGTTCAGCAAATCCGATTTTGTCGTGCGGGAAACCATCAATGACCGGGAAGATCTCACTATTTTGGCAGAGCTGCAGGAGAAATTCCCAGACTTTTCGAAAGTCTACCAAACGGAAGGCCTGACCGTAAACGAGTTTCAAGAATTCGAAGCGACCGTGAACACATTGGACCAATTTATAAGTGGGTATGAACAGCTCCTCGCCCTCATCGAGGGAGCGATGAAAAATGTTTAGAGGGAGCCCAAACGATGCGTATCAAAATTCGGCCGAGGAGGTAAGGCTGCTTATCCCTAAGGAGCCGAAGAATAACTACCCACTGCGACTGAATAGGGATAGTCAGCCCTACCCTTCAACTTATTGGATACTTTCTTAGAGAGTGACGGTCCCATGGCAGGTGAAAGGAAACTGAAACGAATCGATCACATTGACTTCCCTATCGATTGGAAGCAGCCAAGTTATCGGATCGTCTCCACAATACGTCGCAACTCCAACGATCGCATCCGCATCAACCTAAAGCCGTTTTTCCTGGGATTCAACCAAGTAGCAATCGACGCGCCGGTTAGCCACCCCGCCCATCGGCATTCGAGTTTCGAGTTAATCGTGGTGAAGGAGGGGCCCTACCGATGTCGGCTGAACGGCGAGCCCATCCAGCTAAAGTCCACCAACTGCCTCTTGATAAAACCGGGTGACTTTCATGAGGTAAATCTCCGCCCAGGGCAGCGCCACTATGTACTTCAATTCGACCTCGAGGAAGCGCTTCCCAATTCGACCCACAATATCTTCGTGTTCGATCGGAACTTGGACCCCGCCCAACAGGCTTTTTCCGCTCCCATTTCCGAAATCGAACCCTTGCTGAAGAGCATCGCCGATCAGGCCAATAACGACCGCCGATTCGCTTCCGAAATACAAGACAGCCTGATTGAACTCATTTTCTGGATACTCGTCAGCTATATTCCCGAAAATCGTCTCTCCCCCGCATTTAGAAAAATGTCGCACGATCAGCAGTTCCTCGATCGTTTCGAAGAAATAGCCCTGAACCATTATGGCAAGCATCTGACTTTAGACAAACTCGCAAAGCAAATGGACATCAGCAAGTCGACCCTTGCAAAACGCTGTTCCGAACTCCTGGGCGAATCACCCAGCCATTATTTGCTTCGGGTCAAAATCGAACAGGCAGCCAACCTGCTAAAAACAACGGATGCCCCAATCAAAGAAGTCAGCTTCAACCTCGGATTCCAAAATCCCTATCACTTTTCACGCGTCTTTAAACGCCTAACCGGTCAGTCTCCCTCCGAATTTAGAAATGCAGATCAGCGATCAAGGTAGGGACCGACTGCCAGGCGGTCCGCGATGGACAAATCAATCGGACTTTACGGACCGCCTAGCAGTCGGTCCCTACCCAAATCCACTATGACCAATCTCTCACAAGTAAAAGCAATCGTCTTCGATGTATTCGGTACCGTTGTCGATTGGCAGGGCACGATTATCAGGGAAGTAAGCGCCTTAGGCGATAAAATCAACGTATCCAGGAACTGGGGTGACTTCGCCGACCGATGGCGGCAAGGCTATCACGACGGAAAACGCAGTGCCTTGAACGGAGAACGCGATTGGCTCAAAGCGGACACCATGCATTGGGAAAGGCTAGAACTGCTCCAAGGCGAATTCGGTCTCGACGCCCTTTCACACGAAGAGCTCAAACACCTCAACAAGGTCTGGCACCGACTCACTCCGTGGCCGGATTCAGTCGAGGGGCTCGAACGCCTAAAAAAGAAGTTCATAATCGGCACATTGTCCAACGGCGACAATGGACTACTCGTACATATGGCCAAAAACGCAGGCCTCCCTTGGGACGTAGTCATGGGCGCCGAGAGTTTTAAATCATACAAGCCAGATCCAAAAGTCTACCTGGGAGCCGTTGATCTTCTCGGCTACCAAGCGCATGAAGTCATGGTCGCAGCGGCTCATCTTTCAGACCTCAACAACGCCCGGAAATACGGTCTCCGAACCGGCTTTGTCGTTCGCCCCGATGAATTTGGCGATAGCGGTGTAGCGGCAGACCTGATCGCAAACGAGGAAATCGATGTCGAAGCCTCAGACTTCATCGACCTCGCTAAGAAAATGGGAGCCTAGCGAGTCATGATCACGAGCTCCTCTTTCCTATGAGTATCGATCACAATCATGATCCGGTTAACGCCATATCTGAAGCAGAGGCAACGGGAAGAACGGCAGAAATTTTCGCCGATATCCGAGAGGTCATGCAAATACCCCTTGTCACCTCTATTTGGAGAACCCTCGACGCGGTCGACGGCGGCCTGGAATCCACCTGGGCAGCCACTCGTCCCATTTTTCAATCCGGACAAGCCGAGGCTTTGCTGAAGAAACTACGTTGCTCATGGGATCTTCCCACTCCAAACCCACTTACTGCTCAGCAGCTGGGCGACGCCGGTATTACAGGCAATGACCGCGACCCGATTCCGAGTCTATTGGATGCCTAAAATCGTTCCAACACACTCAATTTGATCGCCTTGACTGGCTTAATCCGACCGGCAAACAGATCTCGCCCCCTAAATTCAAAAACGAATCCATTCAAATCTTGGCCGAACCTCAGACCACTGCTTGAGAAGAATGCTATCAGTCCTAAAAATTGGGCGCTACTTGAACGCACCATACCTCTTGGAACACCGCACGAAACGACTGCCCTTCCCACACTTTGGAGACACCTAATCCACTGGCCTGGTCTAATCGAGCTCGTCTTGGAACACTACGAGCCGCTGCACCAAAATGGCTCTCTATTTCAGTCAGTTGAGGAAACCGTCAACTTTGTCGAATCCGAGGCCCCTGCCCTTTCCGATTTTAGAGACGCTATCATCTGACCAGGCATGGGCTATCTCGCGTGCTCCAGAATAAAAGCAGCCACTCGTTCAGGGTCGGGGTGATCGAAATGGTGACCGTTAGACTTCTCAGTGCCTTCTTTCACTTCGATGATTTCAATGCTTCCTCCTAGCTCCCGATAACGCCGCGCCAAAACGAACGTATTTTCTTCGGGAGGAACGACGCGGTCATTAAGGCTGATGATGTGCAACAGAGGGATTTTGGCAGCTGCGATCGGAGCGAGGACATCAATGGGGTTCTCCCGATATCCCAGCGCTTCCGCTTCAGTCAGCGTATACTCCTCAAGTAGACGGGCCCATGTCTTTTCATGGCCTATCCCGGAGCCACTACCGAGTGGCCAGCTCTTGAAGTCGCATACGGGGGTATCCGCGTAAATACAGGTAACTCGGTTCGGGTGCCGGGCCGCCCAGCGGTACGCGAACAAGCCCCCACGACTGACCGCCTCAAGGGCAGGCTTCTTGGCCAATCCATATTTGTCTGTCATCACCTCATAAAAAGCATCCCAGTGTTCCATCGCCCGAGGACTTCCCAGCATCCCTGCCGTGTCGATATGGGCCACATGAAAGCCCTGCATAAGCAGTAATAGATCTGCCTCGATGTGGAAGCTGGGGAACCGCGCCCGCCAGATCCAAGGACGGCCTTCCCGTTCTTTCTCTGGCAAAATCACATGACACTTCTTCCCTTCTACTTCAAAATCGTAACGCTGATAGCCATTCCACTCAGACCGCTCTCCCTGCCAAACCACACCCTCCGCAAGCAACATTCGGGCACCCATCAATACAACAAAGCTGACAATAAATTTCATGTATCCAATTTTCTATTCGGCTTCAATTCCAAACTCAATGATTCTAAAACTTGCCGTTTTCATTCTTCCATTCGCTCCGAGGGGGCACCGCTTCGGTTGTGTCCCAATGCTCCACAATTTTTCCATTCGCTACCCGAAAGAGATCGTAAAACGAGGAGTGCACGCCATCGAGAAAGCCTTCGCTAACACAAAGCCCAAAGTTCCCCTCAACCAGCAAACGATGGATCTTTTCGTACGTTCTCTGCGTTTCATTACCCACAAACGCCTGGCATAACGCATCGAATCCGTCCGCCATATTCGGGTTGTGCTCTATATAGCCTTTGTCGTCGATATAACAGTTCAGTTTGTCGAGCTGTCCACCCACAAGAATCTCGTCCATGAAACTTCTTAGGAATTCCCTATTCTCTTCCGTCCTGTCTAAATCCGTAACATCGGTTGGCCCGTCAATCATGGAATGGCCAGATAGGTTTAATCGATCGGGCTTGTTCTGAAGATTGTCCCAGTGCTCGACCGCATATCCATCCTCAAATCTAAATACCTCAAACCCGATTTCCAATACATTGAAATCGTAGTCTGTGTGAGCAAAGACAAAGTCACCATCCTCAAAAATGCGAACGATACTCACTCGGGGAGAGGTTTGTGACAATCGTTTGAATACCTCTGCTAAACCCAAATTACCTTCTCGAGTCAGCGGATTGTGCTGAATATACTTGTCCTCGTTTACAACCGCTACCGCCTCTGGATCCCCTGTTTCGATTCCTTTTAGCAAGGCCTTGATTTGGTCTTTACGTTTTGACAGCATAACTAGTTTATATATCTTTTTTTTTGAAGACAACGTGTCAACCGGCTAGACTTATTTGAGAATACCTCACTCGATTGAAAATCCTCAACTCAACTTATCACTCAAACGCTAGTTCGCCACACTAAACAGGTGCCTATCCTATGAAGCTATCGACCACTTTCGCTCTGCTATTTAGTTTGTCAGTGTCCATCGTTTTAGGGGCGCCCGAACTCGACCGCTTCGGCGGCTTTAAGGGAATCAAACGGGAAGCAACCGGTTTCTTCCGCCTCGACCAGATCAACGGCCGAGACTGCTTTGTCACGCCAGACGGGCATCCCTACATTGCCCTCGGAGCCAACCATATCGGAAAGTTTCTTCAAGACGCCTCTCAAAACGGCCCCATCCTCGAGCGTTTCGGAGGAAGTGAGGAAAAGGCAGCCTCGTATCTTTTCCAGGCTGCCCGCGACATGGCGTTAAACGCCGGTGAGGCCTACGCCCCCATCGACCCGAGGCTAGCAAAACAAATGCCCTACGTCCTTAATGTTCGGTTTCCTGTGCAAGGAAAATACCAATTCGACATCTTTGATCCCGCTGTCCAAGAAGCGGTTCGCAAGAGCGTCGTCGAACAAGTTACTCCCGCAGCCAACGATGCTTTTCTCCTCGGCATTGCGTGCCCGGACCTTCCGCTTTGGGACCAGCGGCGAGCCGATTATCACAAGTCTCTACCCGAGGGCTCTCCCGGCAATAAGGCCTATCACGCGTTTTTCAGAAACTTCCCGAATGCTACGGACGATGATTTTCTCGGCCATGTCGCCGACACCCTTTATCGAATCGTGAGCCAGGCATCCCGCCAAGCCGCTCCCAACCACTTGTTCTTCGGGGAACGGTTTCAGCTCCGCAGCAACCTTTCTGATCCCGTGATTCGAGCCGTCGGAAAGTACGTGGACGTATTCTGCACCCAAGCCCTCATCCGCTCACCGCAACGTCCTCCCGAATGGCAGACCTTCCAGCGCGACGGATGGGATCATGAATACAAAGTGACCGGCCGCCCCATCATGATTATCGACTGGGCTGCTCCGTTCAGCTTGGATACGAGTTATTCTGTTGACGGCGCCCTGATTAAGCCCGAACCCGAAGCCACCCGCGACACCAACCAGTTTCTCTTCGACGCCTTCGACACGCCTTACATTATCGGCGTTTTCAAATGCCAGTTCATTGGCTCCCACGGGAACGACAGTCGGTTTCCCGCTGGCAGAATGAAACGCACCTACCTGAAAGACGACGGCACGCCCTTCCCTCACCGCACCGAGTCTACTCGGAAAGCGCATTTAAAGGTGCTAGAAACTGTCTTTGAGCAGCTGAGGTAGGGCATAGCACTTGTCTCATGGATCCTGAGCTTGCCGAAGGGCGCTACGCCGCGTTTTAAGGCCTAGCGCAACCGACGCGGTGAAGCGCTAGCACGGATCCTTCACATGAAACATGCGGAACGGAATCCTCCTCCGATGTCACAAGCAGGAATTTGGATGCCATAACGACAAGCGGTGATACCAGCGGAAAGGAAGAGATTTGTCTAAATGCTCAATGGACTACTGAATAACTTCTCGGTCATTTAAGGACCTATCTGAATGGAAAATTGAGTAGTTTGCGACCTGGGCGCTTACGTCTAACGATTCACAGGTATCGGAGGCTCCGATACGCTCCTCATATGGTAGGGCATTTGAAACACTTCCGTTCCGTCCCCGTTGCAAAAATAGAGGCGCGACTCTGAGAACGTGGTTGGATCGCCATCCGCCCAGAACGAGAAAAACGGATTCCGAGCATCTTCCGGTCTCCGAGCGTAATTGTGGTTCCGTCGACTGCCTTGTGTAATCCCTCGCTTTCGAATCCATGTCTCTCCGCTGTCGCGACTGACCCAGCGAACCAGCTCGCCACCGGCCTGGTGAACCTGTGGACCCGGATCAGTGGGCCCAATTACGACCCATTCCGATCCATCGATATACAAGCTACCCATGTCGTAGTTGTGATCCGATTCGCAGACGCGACTGGTTTTCCATTCACTCCCATCATAGCGAGTGACGGTCCAAACACGGGATCCGTTCTTCGGACCGGGTTCATGTCCATCACTGGTTACATACAGGCAAACGGGATACCCATTTTCATCAAAATTCAAATCCTTCAGGTAGACATTCTTGCCCAGGCTCTGGTAGTCGATCAAACGAGCGCCGCAATCAACGGTCGTCATTGGCAGCTCCAAGGGCTTTCCCTCAACCGTCGTCCACGTGCGTCCCCAATCGCTCGACTGGGCGTAGTACAGGTCGGTTCGTTTATCCACCACGCCGTCTGGATGCCGATTGAAAAAGGTACAGACGATGTCGCCCTGCTGCCCACTCACTTGATAGTGACCGCTTTTCGTCGCTCCGGGCTCGATGATTCCCGCTAGCTTCGTATCGTCTGACCAAGTATATCCATCCGAACTCGTTTCGAAATACAGTTCGCGCACACCCGTGTACTTGGTGAAGAAATGGAAGAAGCCTTTTGACTCCTTCCACAACGGCTGCGGATAGGTCATCTCCTCTTCCGTTATTCTCGTAAAGGAGTCGATGCTGTAGGGAAAATCGCTGCGGTACTTGAAACCCGGTCTCTTTTTTGCCCGGCCACTCACGAACACCCAAAGATAGCCGTCCCCATCGATCGCCAAGCTCGGATCGTCATGCGGATCGATGACTTCGACTTTATCCACCACCACTGTTGGCTGAGGAACCGAGTGATTCTGGTGATCGTAGTACCCGATCATGCACAAAAGCCGCTTCTCCTTTTTCCGAGTCGTCCCCCCATAGACGAAGAAGGTTCTATCCACCTCGGGAGCGTAGATCGCCAATGGCCGATGCTTCGCCGTGTAGGTACCCAAACCACCCGAATACTTGTCTCCGTATTCAGAAAACTGACCCAACGTAAACCAGATACCCCTATAACCACTGACCCTGCGATTATCAAGAATTTCCGTTTTTTCGACAAGCGGAGTGCTGCAACTACAAAGACAACAAGCCGCAGCAACTAGAATTGGAGTAATCACTTTCACAATCACCCACCATGACCTACAACCGCTTTAAGTCCATTGAGAATTGCACATCACGCCACGACCTCGAAATCCATGGATGAATTTTACGGGAAGCCAAGGCCGCTGCTTCGGCAGGCCCATTACCAACGTTAAGTATTCTATAAAAATAGAATAGGCAGCATTCCCGTGAAGATGTTAATTCGCCACAGAACAGGTTGCCTCTCTAGCAATTTGATTATACCGAAGTGTTCAACAAACACGAAAGTGGGCCCGAGAGGCTCAATTAAAGGCGCCAGAAACGGTCTGCGAGCAATTGAAGTAAAACCTTTACCATCTACACCATTCCAATCGAAACTTTTCGACCGGTAACTCCCACGTTGTCGGCGACCGCTTCAGGCGTCGGCATTTCCGATACGCAACAGGAAATGTTCGGGTTCTGCAGCGCCCAAAGGTAGGCTTTCGACTGGATCGACATCTTCTCTGGAATAGCCTCGTTCAGTTTTTGGATACACCATTGCGGCGTTTCCATTCCAGGATTGCTAACCGCGCGGGCTACTTTCATCGCTACAATTCCCATGCCCGCTTGCTTGGCTTTGAGAAGGGACCGCTCGAGCGCAGCGTGGTTTCCAACATTGTAGGCAACCATCGCTCCGTCGTAATGACCGAGCTCGATCGCCTTATCCAAATTGGCTGCCACGTCGTTGTGCATGGACAACGCGGCAAACCGCACGGAGCCTTTCTTTTTCAGGTCATCGAATACTTCACGAATATTTTCGTCATCGAGCATTTCCGGCATGGCAACCCCATGAGGGCAGTGAAGCACATCGAGATGATCGGTGTTCAATGCCTGGAGCGAGTTTTCCACCAGCTCGTGCATGCGGGCCTTTATCTTGGGCTTCCATTCCTTCCGGACACCATATTCCTTCAACACTAAGTGTCGCATATAGGCCGTCTTGAACTTATTGTCCTGCCCCTTGAAGTACTTAAAGTGATAGCCCGGCTTGAGTACGCCCCGCTCCTCAATCATGGAATCCGCCCGCTTTTCCAGATCCGCTTTCTTTTCTGACGGCAATCCACTCAAGACGTCGTCCACAAGCCTTCGCATAAATTCGTCGTAGAAGCTTATCTTAGTGGAAAGAAAGAGTTTATCGCGGTTTCCAGACTCTTTGAGATATCTTCCAATTACCTTCTCAGCGTTTCCTTGGCTATAGGCGGGAGCGGTATCGATATAATTGATCCCTCTTTCGCGGCACGCCTCGATAATTTTAACGTAGCTATCGTCCTTCCAAGGGGTGGTCCCCATCACAATCTCCGAAACCATCATCCCCGAATTGCCAAACATCCGGTATGACATCCCTGACTGACGGTTTCTCCACTCGGGGCTGCTCGCGTCCGCTTTTCCCGACTTAGTTGCCGATTTCTTTTCGCTTCCGATCGCAGCGGGGGCGACACTGAGTCCTACCGAAGTGGTCACCACACTGCGAACAAAGGTTCTTCTCGAATTTTTATCACTAGCCATGATTTACGCTCTGTTGGTTCTATACGTAGTTTGTCCGCCTTTGATTGATGGTTTATCCCGGTTCAAAGGCAAGCGCTTCTCCAATGAAATGCCACAAACTACCCCGCTTCAGCCTACCAAAGTCTCCTCCAATCACAACGACGACATACCTCAGGCAAACCGGATTCCCTTCTTTCGGGGAATCGCTTGACCTGACGACTACCACCTTCGGCACAGCCTGCGATCCGAGCAATTTTTCAATCGAAACGAAAGAGCTCTACCAGAAAAGCGCGTAGGTTCCAAAGTAGACCACTGCCACAATAGTCACCCAAACCAAGAACTGTTTGTTCTCCTTGGCGGTGGGCTCAATGTCGGACAGGACTCGTTTCCGGGAGGACTCGAACAACTCCTTGCCGCTTTCTTTGGTCAGAAGCGAGATCCCAAACAGCAAGCATAAGCTGAACACCGCTAGAAAGGCAGCGGCGTGGAGGAAGTGCATCTTAAGAAAGCCCAAGCCTATCTGGTCCACCCAGGCCCCCACCATCGCATTGTCCGCGGCTAGCCACATGACGACTCCCATCACCGACCCGATTACCAAGGTCCAGAAACCGGCTTTCCGATTGGGTATCGGCGAGAGCAGGCCACCCATAAAACAGGCGAGGACTCCACCTACTGAATACGAATTGAATTTGGCTAGGTAGTCGAAGAGGAACTTGAAATTCGGGATCACCCAAATCGCCCAGAGTATGCCTGAAAAAATAATCAGCGCCCCAGCCACTCTACCGGCAATCACAAGCTCCCGCTCACTGGCATGTGGTTTGGCCTTAATATACCAATCCATAGTGATGAGGCTTGAAGCGGAACAGATACTTGAATCGACCGAACTCATCAAGGCCGCCACGAGACCGGCCAAGGTCAACCCGATCAACCCCGTCGGCAGTAGCGTCCGGACCATGGTCGAATAAATCTGGTCTGGCGAAGACGGAGCCGTCGCAAAAAAGCCATCCTGTATCAACATCAGCCCAATCACGCCCGGAATGACGATGATGAAAAGCGTCAATGATTTTAACAACGCCGCGAACAAACCACCCATTCGCCCTTGGTGAATACTCTGTGCCGCTAAAGCTCTCTGGACCACCGAATGGTTCATAGAACAGTAGAAAAGCGAATGTACCGTTAGACCAAATACCACTCCAGTCCACGGAACATAGCTATCATCCGTTCCTCGCACAAGCGACATCAACTCGACGCCTTCTGCCTTTTGGTAGGTATTCACTTTGGTCATGAACGCGTCGATTCCCCCCACTGCATAAAGGCCAAACACAAGGACTAGAATTCCACCCAAGACCAAAATGAACATTTGGATATAGTCGGTTACGACAACCGCCTTCAATCCTCCCAGTACCGCATATACACCGGTTGTCGCTGCTAGTATCAGAATTCCAGGCACAATCGAGTTCCAGCCAAAGAGGTCCATCATAACCTGTCCCCCCGCATAGAGCGATAGAGGCACTACGTTTAGTGCCAGAAACAGAATCTGAAAGATCGAGGCGAACCGCAGAGACTCCTTCCCGTATCGCACCCCCAAATACTGAGGGGTTGTGACGATTCCGAGTCGAATGTAGACCGGCAGAAAAATGATCCCCATCAAGGCGAATCCCAAAACGCCCGCCAACTGGTAGTTGGCCACCGCTACACCAATCACGACGGCCAAACCCGCTTGCCCCACAAACTGCTCTGCGGAGATGTTAGTAGCGAAAAGCGAAGCTCCGATCATGGGCCATCTCATCTTGCGCCCGGCCAGGAAGTAGTCTTGGGAGTCCTTAACGCCGCTGCTCAATCGTACCGTGATCCAAAGGATGACGACAAAGTAGCCAATGACGATCGATAGATCGATGAGGGAAATATTCATCAGGGAGTATCAGTAGGGAGATAAGAGGGACTAGATTTGTTTCTCTAGAATTACGCTAGGATAGCAATAATCAATTATCCAAGCCAATGGACAAATGCATTCGCCCATGTGAGAAAGCGTACCTCGGTCCATGAGTCAGCTGATTCCGTCTCAATTTCGAATGCGTCCGCCAATCGTGCGGACGTTCCAGCCCGCATTTCGGTGGACCATTCTCTCGAGGGAAACAGGTTCACCACTAGTCGTCCAGCCACCTAGGTCCGGATCATAGAACTCCAATGGAAACGAAGCTCCCGGCTGCACCAACGATGTAGTTGGGAATCCAGTATAGTTCGGGTGTATTTGCCCCGGAGACACAGGGTCACCCACATAATAAATGGCCATCGAGCGACGGTCAGAATCATTTAGGAGTTCATCTTCAGTCCAGGCTGGGTGGTTGACGCCGTTTGCGCGCTGCTCCCATGCGTATGTGAATCCATCGACAGTGCTTTCCGTGTAGAGAGCAGATAGTCTATGCAGACCGAGCCAAGAATTGTCCGCGACTTCTTCAAAATCCAACTCGTAAGATGCCTGTACGCGGAAACTCTCATTCTCCTCGTCGGTATAACGACCCACTGGAGATTGAAAACGTTATCGATGAGCCCACTTGCTCGGGCCAGCTCAAAACGCTCAAGCACGCCTGCATCGAACGATTCCAACTAGATGGATACACCGAGCCGCTCGATGGCGACGACTGGAAGCGCTTTCCCGAGACAAGACCTCCCGCTCAGTATACAGACGATGGACTGCTATTTCAGGACCCCGAGGACCTACAGAAAGAGATCGACTCTCTCGGTAAATACGCTCGCTCTTCAAAATTCACTAAAGACAGCCGCTTTGATCTCTTGGGTAAGCTTTGCGACGTCTCCCAACCAAAGAAGAAGGTTTTCTGAGGGCAATGGGTATCCGGTCGAGGGATGGGAAAGCTCTAGCATCGCGGGTAGGGCTCGACGGCCCAGCGAGCCGTAATGGTTGAGTTGCTTGCACGGCACGCCGGGCCGTCCTGCCCTACCTTGGCGACTCACCAAAGAAAGCTACACATGCCGGTTAGCCCAATCGAGCGACGCTCCGTTGTTTCGCTCTTCCTCAATGAGGGTCTCCTCGAAACTCAAGCCTGAGACTTTGGGCGGCGGTTGCTTCGGAGGATGAGCCGCGACCATGGACAAAGTCCGCTTCAAGTCGGACTCACGACGGCGAGGAAAGACCGCCCAGTATCCATCCGTCTTACACGGCACCGAAAGGGGATCCCGCGTTGCCATCTCGACATGAAAGTCAGCGAACGGATTCGATTTGGCTAGGGTCCCAACAATACGTTCCAGATCGAGAAATCCCGTTCCAAAAGGCACTTCGCTCAATAAAAATCCGTCATTACTGGGCTGAACGGTCATATCCTTAAGATGGACACTCAGTACGTAGGGAGCGAGTGCATCAATCACCTCGTAGGGCTCTTCACACATGGCGATGTTGTTGCCTGTATCCACGAGGACCCCTAACCATTCGCTGTCAAATTTCTTAAGCACTTTGAGCTGCTCGTCCACAAGCAGGTCCTTGTGATTCTCAATTGCCAGTTTAACGCGATGCTTGCTAGCGAGGGGTTCTGCCAGCTCGAGACGCCGAATGCTATCCCTGTGAAAGGTATTAAACTCGTCCAGCGACTTAAAAACTTCATAGCGCCGACCGCCCATAAGAACGACGCGGGCGACTGTCGCTCCCGTCTCGCGTACGCGAGTCAGCTCGGCTTCAAACTGGGGCAAATCGCCTTCTTTTTTGGGAAATTGAACATCCCCTTCGAAATACCCACCCGTCTTTTCGACATGATCCCGAATGGAATATGCGTCTGCTGAACTGAGCTCGCGGACACTGGTCTGCACACCATCACCTCCCAGTTTTCGGGAATAGTCATAAAAGGTCTTAGCGTCCGAAAACGCAGCATCGGCGCGTCCCTCACGAATTGCTTGCCATTGCGTTTTACAAGAGAAGTTGCAGAGCCCCACCTTTGGTTTCGAACCCGAGGGAGCGCTGCGAGCAATCCAGGACCGCGTCGCACAGAGGGCAGTTGAGAGGGCGATAAACGTTCTGCGATTAATTGGCGTTGGGGGTTTGGGCAGTTCGGGGCACTTACATTCAAAACCATGTCGCAACAAACGGATATAGCAATTCGATAAACGCATCCCCGGGGCCATTCCCCGAGGTATTTACCCGGGGAGAAGTAAAACGGAAACGTTACTTCGTGAGAAAGGATTCGCTCAGGACCAGCTCGACGATCAAGTCCTGAAAGCCGTTTCCTCGCTCCTTTGCTCGGGCGACGATTCGGTCGAGCTCCTTGCGGTCGCCGAAGCTGGGTTCTCGGCCCGTAGCATAAACCATGAGCTTCTCCGCTAGGCAGTGAGAGAAGATATCGATGTTGTCCACCAGGTAGCGCTTCAAATCCGTCACATCATTAAGGCCCGTTCCATCGACAAGCTGACCTTTGGCATCCACCTCTTGCCCATCCAGGGCGACGACTTTGTCTCCTTTTTTTTCAAACACCGGATAGTGCGTTCGCCATCTTCCCACGGGGTCGAAATTCTCCAGGGCAAACCCGGGAGGGTCGATTTTCCGGTGACAACTGGCGCAATTTTCATCCTCCTGGTGACGCTGGAGCAGTTCGCGGATAGACTGGGCGCCGCTCGTATCCGGTTCAACAGACGGGACATTCGAAGGCGGCTCGGGCACGGGATCACCCAAAACGTTTTCCAGCAGCCAGACTCCGCGGAGGACTGGTTGCGTATCCACGCCGTTTGCCGTCGCCATCATCACGCTCGCTTGTCCCAAGATTCCACCATAGCGTCCTCCTCGTTCCAGAGCAACCCGCTCCATTGCATTGCCTCCTTTAAAGGGATGATCGTAGAGCTTCGCATTGTGGCGATTCAGATAAGTGAAATCCGGATCGATGAAGGTTTCGATCGGGTGATTCTCTCGCAAGATCTCAGCAATAAACATTTCCGTCTCCGCAGTGATTGCCTCGAGATAATTGTCGTTCCAATTCAACAATCTAACATCCGGCATAATTTCCGGCAAAAGCCGCAGGTCCAGCCACTGCCCGGTAAAGGAATCGAGAAAATGCTGCACCCGTTTCCCCGCCAGCAATCTACGAGTCTCCTTGGCCAATGTATTCGGATCAGACAGCGTTCCTTCAGCGGCCCGCTTCAGCAGCCTTTCGTCCGGAGGAGAGCTGGTCAGGAAATAGCTCAGGCGACTCGCCAAATCAAATTCATCCAATGGCCCGTCCTCCAATCCGCGATAGAGAAAGCTGGGCGAACAGAAAGCGGCCCGTATGGCAAGGTGGATACCATCTTCGAATCGATAGCCTTCACTCGCATGGGCCAGCGTCATTTCGACATACTGAGTCACCTGATCCGCCGTAGCTGGGCGGCGGAACGCGCGATCGAGAAAACGCTGCAGAATCGCCGTTGCGTATTCACTATCGCTACGCCCCTGACGTTCACCCATGAATCGGGCGGTACGGAGACGCTGCACTTTCATCTCGTTATCCTCAACCAGACGAAGCGGTCCCTCTATCGTCGTATTTCTTAAATCCAAAGCCGGGCCGTAACGGATCAGATCTTGCACCGCAATCCAGGTAAACGCGTTTCGCGCCGCCCCAATGCTCAAATCAGGCACCTTCTGCAATTCAGGATCACTGGTATCCAAGTCATCACTATCCACCAGTTTCATTATCTCTGTGTAATACTCCGGCGGCGTAAGTTCACGCGCGCGGCCAAGCTTGAGATAGGCGGCGTGGATACGCTTGTCATTCACGAGCCGCTCGAACGCCTTCGGCGAAAATTGCCTATTTCCTTCTTCGGAGTAGAGCGGACTGTTTCCCCAACGAAACCCAATCGTCTCGCCTTTCGCCAACTCGACTTCCGCGGAGAATGTCTGAAACTGAGAAGTCTTGGCGTTCAATCGAAACTCCGCCAGTTTTCTCATCGAATCAATCGGATCATATTTATCACTCACGCTTTTCCGGGCAAATAACTCGATCAAGAAACTATCATTCTTAGCCTCAAACAACGCTCTCGCATCCTCAAACGAAGCCGCATCGAATACGACGCTGTACACGCCACTTACCTTCGCTTCAAAGCGCGAAGGCGAAGCAACGCTGCCTCCTACGGTGTTACGCGAAGAAACCAGTCGATAGCGATCAGTCTCCGTCAGGGTCCCTGAAAAATCGACGGAAGTGAAATCCTTTGGAGTCAGTTCATAGGTCTTTCGATCGGCCAACATGGGACCCGTGACAGCCAGTTCGTGAACATCCAAGCCTGGCCCCTGAAAAAAGCGATAGCAGCATAATGTCTCGAAGATATTGTTTTTCGTTCGCGCCATTTTGAGAATAAAATCCCTCGTTTCCGGCGAGTCTGGATCAAATCCTCTCGCCGAGAATCCAGGCCGGTTCTTTATTTTCTGAATACGGTGCCACCAGGACCAGCCACGATCGGAGCGCTGGTACCCCGCCTCTTTCCAGGCTGCCCCCAGCAACGGATCCTCTCTAAAGACCTGCTGTAAGATATCCGCTATCCGTTCTAGGGATCCTTCTTCGCCATCGCTGCTCAAGTCTGCATTCTCGTAGTGGATGACCACGGTTTCCCCCTTCTGCAGATCGACTTCTACTTCGTGCCTTTCGGTTTGTTCGCCGTCCACACGTACCTCCGCAAGCTCTCGAAGCGTAGAGGCGCGAGTGAAACTGTTTTGCGAGGTGCGGAACGCCAATAGCTTCACGATTGGCCGATGCCCCTCAACGGGACGGTAACTCGATAATTTAAGCGTTGCTTGGTAACGTCCCGTCACTTTTGCCTCAAAACGATTGGGCCAAACAGACGAACGGGCCAATGGGTCCGAAGAGCTAACCATTCGCAAAACTCCGTCTATGGGATGGCCCGTCGTAAAATTCAACGTGAAGTCATTGGGACCGACCAATGACGTTTCTATAGGAACGACCTCTCTTTCCTTTGCTGCGGGAATAACGATGTCCGCCGCCTTGGTGGCGATCTCGAAATATTGAGCCATCAGCGGAGGGGAAATCACCAGCCCTGAGCCGACATTGTCGAATCCATGATGCTCCAAATCCGAGGGGAAACTCTCCGGAGCCGTGAATGGAATTCCGAGAACATCGCTTACCGAGTTTTCGTATTCCTGCCGGTTCAATCGCCTCAGAACTGTCCCTCCAGGCGGGTCATTCCTAACGAGCATCTCGTCCAGCCAGCTTGCGACCGAATGCTGTTCCGCCGCTGATGGTTGTTTCTTCTTTTTAGGCGGCATCTCTCCCGCCTCGAGCATTTCATGAACCTTAGCCCAAAGATTCGTGGCATGCGGATCGCTCCAGTCGATTTCGACAAAGTCAAGGCTGACTTCTCCCTTCCGCTCGACCTCGTCATGGCAATCCAAGCAATACTCGACTAAAAACTTATCGACGAATTCCGGAATGGCCTCGATCGGCCCCTTTTCGCTAGCAAAGCCGAATGCAGAACAAAATAAAACGATGAAACACGCTAGCTTCGCCGATATGCACGCGTTAGACATCGCTAAAGCAGATAGTCGTTCATATTTCGCTTTGCCAAGGCGAAGCGATCGGTTTCGACGCCCATCGACTGCATGAGCGTCAAGTAGAGGTCACCCAACAGCGGGGTGGTATCGGAAGGGTTTTCGCGATCGATCGACTGATGCGCGCCATGCTTGAAAGGACCCCCTGCGACTAGGACTGGCAGGCGGCTATTGTCATGCGTATTTGCATTGCCCATACCGCTTCCATACATCACCGCCGTGGTATCGAGCAAGCGACGCCCATCGGGATCCTTCCGATTCGACAATTCCCTGAGGAATTTCCCAAAGCGTGTCACATGCTCCGAGCCTACCTTGTTGTATTCCGCTATCTTGTCCGCGTCGTTGCCGTGATGCGACAAGCCATGATAGCCCGCGCTGAGAAGCTTGCCATCGATTGAAAAGACTTGCCCACCCCCAGGTACCAAGAAGGAAATCACACGGGTTGAATCGGTCTCCAAGGCAAGCGTCATCAGATCGTACATAATCGATTCACACTCCAAGGAAAGATCCGGGGCTACCGGATCGAATTCCGGCATTCGGTAGTTGATTTGCGGCGACGGCTTGTCCAGCCATTCGCGCTGCTTTTTGAGCTGCTGCTCCACATCTCGAATCGAAGTGAAGTACTCGTCCAGCTTATCGCGGTCCCTTGAGGTTACTCGGCGTTCCAGCGCTCGCGCCTCACTCATCACCAAATCAAGAGCGCTACCCCCGCTGTCGAGCAAATATCCCATGCGAGCCTTATCGGAATCCGAGCTAAACAACTTTCCATACAACACGCTAGGGCGGCCGATCGCGGGAAGCAGGATTCCTTCCTTCGTGAAACTCATCTGACCATTCCCGGACGGCGTGCCGCAGGTAACCTGCAGCGATTCGAACCGAGTATGGCTTCCCACCACCTTCGCCACAATCTGGTCGAAGGAAATGCTCGGCGTGCCTTTGCCCGTCAGAAAGTTCTTCCAGTTCTTATGTCCATTGGGAGCTCGGTGATCGAGCCCAGAGAAAATAGTAAAATCCTTCCGCAGATCGTCGATCGGCTCAAGTACCGGTGAAATCGCATAGTTGGGCCCCGCCTGTTTGGGGAACCAACTAGGTGCATGAAAGCCGAGGTAGGTACCGATCGTGACCAGCCGTTTTACTGGAGCCCCCGCGTTTGCGGCCACTGCCAAGACCGGTTGAACGGACTCCAGAGCCGGTAATGCCAGACCGACACCTAGGGATTTCAAGAAATGACGGCGGTTAATCATGGACGTTTGTATATCTCAATTCATCGCTTTGGCAATGCGTTTTCTATAACCAACCGTACCCTTCGCTGCACACTACGGCAACCTCAGCATTCCACTTCTATCTCCAGCGAACTTAAAGCTAGTTCATAAATAGAATGTAGGCGTTGAGAGATGTGGCTACCATGAGCCAGAGAAAGTAAGGCAGAATCAAAACCGACTTCAGCCTCAATCGCGAGCAATAGCCGAATAGAAACCAGGCAATCAGAACGGTCAGCAGAACGATCACCACCAAGGCAGCTCCCACTAGGTGATAGCGAAAGAACAATGGATTCCAGGATACATTCAAAACCCATTGAATCGTATAAAGAGTGATCCACCGCTTCTTGTCAGATAATTCGCTCCATCCGAGAGCCATGTATGCGGCAAAGCAAAGCATGACCGTTGTCCAGGCGGCTCCAAACACCCAACCCGGAGGCGTCCAGGGCGCTTTGTTCAGCTGGAGATACCAATCAGATGAGGGACCATTGCCCATCAACAATCCCCCGATCCCTAAGGCCAGGAAATTCAATACTAGAAACCCTATGAGTCTTATCGCTACGTTCATTTTTTCTCTCTTAATCTCCTTGGCCTATTTAGCTTTCAAATTCATTCCTTTCCACCAAAACGATCTCTCTTCTTCAAACCCTATACCCTGCCTCATGTAAAGATTTCCTATCAACTCATGGATTGCCTAGTGATTGCAGCCATTTCACATAGGCTGACAGCAATTCTTTACTAAAAGGCATAAATATGCTTTATATGGTTTTATGCGAACAACTGTGGAAATTCCGGATGGCGTTTTTCGAAAAGCGAAAGCGAAGGCTGCCCTTCGAGGCGAGTCTTTCAAACATTACCTCGTGAACGCTTTGCAGCGAGACTTGGAACAGGTGGCACAAGCGTCAGGACATCGCCTCAAGCGACCCTTGTTCTCTTCGCAGCAACCCCTTGTCTCGACTGCGGAAGAAGTGAGCAATCTGCTAGAGGAGGAAGATCGTGAGCAGCTTGGGTGACGTTAATTTCTGGCTCGCTCTTGCCTTTGCAAAGCATTCGCACAGCGACCAAGCATGGAAGTGGTTCGATCAGCAAGAAGCAGATTCGTGCTACTTCTGACGTATGACCCAGCAGGGCTTTCTTCGTTTGGCCACGAACCCCAAGGCGATGTCTCGACCGTTGACGCACCTCCAAGCGTGGAACGCTTATGAAAAATTCCTGGGAGACGAGAGAATCGATTTCGCTGATGAACCCCCGGAGATAGAAGAGCGCTGGAAAGCCTACTCCAAGGGTTCGAAATATTCCCCTAAAATTTGGAATGATGCTTATTTAGCGGCCTTTGCATCCTGTTCTTCGATGACTATGACAACGTTCGATCGAGGGTTTAAGAAGTATGATAAACTCAAGGTACAAGTCCTCGAATAATGTAGCCGAATGTGGACTACAATTAGGGGATCGACTTCGCTTTTTAAAAATGGAATCCTACTGCTCCACCACCCAGATGTTTCTGAATTGAATCTTATTGCTGTGATCCTGGAGGGATAGCCCCCCATTCTTGCCACTCTCCGCTAGGCCACGCCCTTTTTGTGTGTTGGAGGTCGTCCCTTTAATCTGAAAGCTGTTGTGGATTTTCACTCCGTTGTGCCAGACGGTGAATTCCGCGTCATCGATTTTGTTGCCCTCCGAATCGCGACGGAGACGTTTGAATTCCACATCGAAGGTCTGCCACACACCGGGCGCCCAGCACATGTTCACTCGCGGGGGTGATTGCTTGTACAACGCGCCACACTCGTTCCACATGCCATCCAGACCATAACTGTCGAGAATCTGGACCTCGTATCCGCCCGGCAGGAAGAAACCACTGTTGGCTCGCTTTTGTCCCCGATGCTCGGGCTCGTAGGGCAATCGGAATTCAAGGTGTACCTTCACGTCGCCAAAACTCTGGCGCGTATTGATGGATCCACCGACATCGTTGTTCTCCTTTTTGGGCAGCACTTCGAAATAGCCGTCTTTAATCAGCCAGGTTGGATCTCCCCCGCCTTGGCGCTCCCAGGCATCGAGGTCGGATCCATCAAAGAGCACCACCGCGTTTTCAGGAGCCTTTTTACCCATGGTGGGTGAAGCGCGATGCACGCGTTTTAAGGAAAATGGAGTATCGAAGGCGCCGCCGGCTTTCTTGCCGGTGAATCTGTCATTGGTAATCTTGCCGGAGTATCCATTCTGATCAAACGTCATCTTGCCGTTCTTCCAAACTGCCTCGGTTTTGACCTTGTAGTCTGCCCGCTTGTCAAACTCCTCAAGAATCTGAATTTCGTATCGATCGTTGCCTAGACCTATAACACGGGCCACTAGGTCGGGATTGTTCCTAGCGTTGCCGTCTTTCTGAGGAGCGTCAACCCAGCCGCCTTCCCAGTCTCCCATAAACGGCGGGATGGGTTCCATGTTGGCTTGGGAAACAGACGCGCTATTCATCCACAGCAAAGCTGAAAACACGAGAGTGAAGAGGTTTTTAACAGAGGTACGGTTCATTCGAATCAGGGAATTTGAGGGTTAATAGTTTGGCTTCGATTAAAGATAGGATTCCTTCCAGGCAATCTTCTATTTACTTCGCGGGGCTTTAAAATGAGTCTTTGCCCAATCAAGAGCGAAAGCCAGACAACCGATACGTAAAACGGAAAAATGCTTTTTGAGTCGCCTACTGCTGGAGGTAGGCGATCAGGTCGACCACATCTCGTTCATCCATGGTCTGCAACAACCCTTCCGGCATCGTCGATTGCTCAAGCTGATTTTGTTCTATTATTTCGGATACCGGAATCACTTCCACGGAATTGAGACCGGCGATCGTTATAGCATGTCTAGATTGAGCGGTGATATTGCCACTCAATACGCGTCCGTCTTTGAGCGTGAGCACATTCATCCGGTAGTCCTGCGGCAACACCGCGCTGGGATCGATAAGATTCTCCAGCAAGTAGTACAGGTTTTGACGATCACCGCCGTCGAGCGGTGGGCCTAAGCTGCCGCCCTCCCCGAAAAGCGTGTGGCAGGACGCGCAGCTTCGTAGAAATATGGACTTTCCATTGGCGATATTCGCTTTCCCCAACCGATCGGGAGTCAGGTTTGCCTGCCAACTCTTTATCTGAACTTGCTTCTCCTCCGGACTTTGGCGCAACTGCCCCCACACCTCTTCGAGGAGTCGATTCAGCGCGTTGTCACCGAGATTGTAGATCTGGCGGGCATGAAACGCAGAAAGGTCGGACCGGGGCACCAGCCCTCTCTTAATTGCCCCCAGTAGTGGTCCCGCAAAGGAAACCCTAGAACTCAAAGTGGCCATGGTAGCTTGACGGTCGTCGCTCAGGTAGCGGCTATAGGGTCTCAAAATCGTCGCCGCGATTGCAGGATCGTCGAAAGCGGCCAACTCGGTAATGGCCTGATTGCGACGAGACTGATTTTCCAAAAGGCTCAACCAATCCCTCTCTGTCATGGGCGCGCTTTGATCAAAGACTGGCTCCAGTTCTGCCGCGATGGCTCGAACACCCGCATCGCCTGACTCCGCCAACGCTGCCCAGTTCTCTGGCGCCTGGATTCCCTTCAAACCGTTGAAGGCTTCCGCAATTCCCCGGGCCCCTGCGCGCGCTTGAAGTGGATCACCCCGATCTAAAGTAGCGGTTATGGCCCTCACCAACCGAGGCATCAAATCAGCGTTCAGATCAAAGTCGGTTGCAATACGCCGCACGATATTCTTGTAGACCTGCGAATCCGAGCAGTTGGATAGAAGCCCCAACGCCCGAACGGGGTCCGATTCCACGAGAGGAAGCAGGGCATACCAAATCATATACGGCAAATTTTGGTCGGATACGTATCCAAAATCTAGTAGCAAGTCTTCCGCCAATGTCCACTGTTGATCCTCTGAAAACTGAGGAGCCGTAGAGGCCACGTAAAGACGGACCAAACGAGACGCTCCATCGCTGGCTAGATCACGGATCTTTTTAAACTGACTCTTCGTCGGAGGCCCTTCCTCTCCGATCAGCCGTACCGCCCAACTTCGAACGTGCTCATTGCCATGATCCAGCAAAGCGGTCAGCCGCTTTTCCCCTATTCCACCGGAACTATGCAGGGCCCACATAAATCGCAGTTGCCGATCAACGGCGTATTCCCCCGAATCGAGCATGCGAAACAGTTCCCTTCGGGCGTCCTCAATATCGGCTCCTGCATGAAAACGCTCCTGCAGCAGACGACGGGCATGGCGGACATAGTAGTCATTGCGATGCAGCTGATAGGCAACTAGCTCTTGATTGGACCGCCTCGCTAGATCGACCGGGTTGGAATGGTTCGCCTTTCCATAAACCACCTTGTAAATGCGTCCACTAGTGCGATGAACCCCATCGTTGTCGTGGCATTCTCCGAAATCCGTCCAATCAGACAGATAGACCCCGCCATCTGGCCCGTAGATTTGGGTCACTCCCTTGTACCAGGGGTGATTAGCGATCATGAAATCATTGCTATGAGTCGCCACGTATCCCGAGCCTGACCTTTGTAGAATGTCATTGTTGATGCGTCGGCCGTGAGTGTTGCTTAAAAAGAGGGTGTCGCGGTATTTCTCCGGCCAGTTATCCCCCATATAGATCATCGCTCCACAATGCGAGTGCCCACCTCCCAAGAGGTTGGTGAGCCCTTCCGCGTTGTCGCGAAACCGCTTGCGATCCGTCCAATCGCCTTCGTGATGCAAATGATCGGCGGTAAGAGGAATCCGGTCGTACACATGGGCCGCTGAACCCTGACCGTGCATTCGAGGATAGTAAGCGCCGGGAATGACATGCCACAAGTGACCGTTCACGTTGCCCGTCATAAACATTTCACCCATATCGTTCCAGTCGAGGCCCCATGGATTGGTCGTTCCGCGGGCCACGACCTCCACCTCATGGGTAACCGGATGGAGACGCCAGATTCCGCAGCTGATATCGATCCGCTCCGAATCGGGAGTGCCCGGTTTTCCCACCAAGGACGCCGCCGTGATGCCATGCCTGCCATAAAGCCAACCATCAAGACCCCAGGTCAGGCCATTGAAGAAGTTGTGTTTGGCCGCTGTGGAAAACCCGTCCAACACGATCTCGGGAGGGCCGTCCGGTACGTCGTCACCGTCGCGATCCGGGATAAACTCCAGGTTGGGCGAGTCGCATATCCAGACTCCACCGAAGCCGACCACCATCCCTGACAAATGAGTCGCCTTGTCATAGAAAATCTTTCGCGAATCGAACTTCCCATCATTGTCGGAATCCTCGAATACCAAAATTCGATCCTCCCCCTTCATCTCCCACTCTTTATAAGAATAGGATTCGGCCACCCAGACACGCCCTCGGTCGTCCAGCTTCATAGCAATCGGTTGCCGCACATCAGGCTCACCCGCGAACAAGGTAGCAGAAAAACCTTCCGGCAATTGCATCGCCGCGACCGCTTCCTCCGGGGCCAGCGGCTCTCGGCCCGGTTCCTGAGTATTGGAAGGGATGTATCGATCGGATGCGAGAAGGGGGACGGAGAACGAACAGAAGAGTCCTAGAGCTATGAAAAAGTCTTTCATGGGGTGAAACGCTTGAGAGTATCCAAACAGGTTCATCAATGCGCCGCAAGGGGTCAAGGTCCGCTGGCAAGAAAAACCCCAACCGGTTAGGCTCGGTAGCATGATTTAAGAATGATTGATATTCTATCCAACACCGCTAGTTCCTATAACAGAACCATGACGGAATCGAACCGCGATATTCAAGATCAAGGGAGAGGGCGAGATACCTGGAACCATCGCGGCCCGGTTGTTTTTTCGCCCCTATTCGACTGGCCGCCCAATCCGAAGGCCTTTGCGCTAGCCCTGACTAAGCGTTGGGTGAACCTGTCTCGGAATGCCCTTTTTCTCATCGCAGCGTGGCTTGTCTACCGATATTTTCTACCGGATTTGTCGTCCATGCGATCGTTGTCAGTCGAATGGACCCTGCCCGTTTTTCTCCGAAATCTGCTACTAATGACCGTGATTGCCGGTGGCTTGCATTTGTACTTGTTTACCTATCGGGCCCAGGGCAAGCGACTCAAATACGATGCCCGCGAACAAATGGAGAAGAGCGGCAAGTTTTCGTTTCGCAACCAGGTCTGGGACAACGTGTTTTGGTCGCTAGCTAGCGGAGTGACCGTCTGGTCCGCCTATGAGGTTCTTTATCTTTGGGCATTGGCGAACGGCGTGGTTCCGAGTTTCGCCTTTTCGGATCATCCCATTGTATTTGTAGCATGGTTACTGGCATTGCCCGTTCTGACGTCGTCACATTTCTATTTGGTCCATCGCCTGTTGCATTGGCCGCCACTGTATCGACGCGTCCATCGGTTGCACCACCGCAACATTCAAATCGGCCCATGGTCCGGCATGTCCATGCATCCGGTAGAGCACATTATCTACATCTCTTCGGTCCTGGTTCATTTCGTATTACCATCGCATCCCATTATTCTCCTCGTGCATCTATACAGCAGGTGCTTGGGGCCGGCATTTTCCCATGCGGGATTCGAGAAGCTGCTGGTCAAAGATACTGCCGTTGTCGACGCGGCCGATTTTCACCATCAACTGCATCACCGTTTTTTTGAATGCAACTACGGAACCGTCGACGCCCCGTGGGATCGGTGGTTCGGCTCCGCCCACGACGGATCCGATGCAGATACAGCAAGAGTGAAAGAGCAGAGACGACGCATGTACCGGGGGCATCCTCCCGCCTGAGGGTTTTACCTCGCAGCGCTCGCTCCAATTCCAAATTTCAGAAATTTTCTTCCATTCTTCATAACAACGTTTCCTTGTTCAGCCAATACCACCAGAGAACACTCGGACAAAAGCCGTCATTCTCCCGCCGGGGTGCATTCAATTTGAGCCAAGCTTGCTCGATTATTTTCACGATTCAAACGCTTTCCTAGCAATGCCTATCCTTGGAAAGAGAGGGAAACGCCATAAATGTAGTCCACGATTGAACGAAATCAATAGACCTCCGACCAATAAGCCCCATTGTTAACGGTATCCTGTTTCAACCGCAGTATCTCCGTTCCCTCTCCTAAAAAAATTTAGCTAGATATGCTGATCTTCGACGCCCACCTGGACCTTGCCATGAACGCCCTCGAATGGAATCGCGACCTCCGTTGGCCGATTCCGGACATTCGTAGATCCGAGAAGGGCATGACCGACAAGAAAGACCGGGGCAACGGCACTGTATCGCTGCCCGCCATGCGCGAGGGTGGAGTTGGCCTTTGTGTCGCAACCCAAATCGCCCGCTACGTCAAACGGGAAAATCCCCTACCCGGCTGGAACTCCCCCGAGCAGGCCTGGGCTCAGACGCAAGGGCAACTCGCCTGGTACCGAGCGATGGAGTTCGCCGGAGAAATGGTTCAGATCACGGATCGCGAAGGACTGCTCGCCCATATTGACGCCTGGGAGAGTGATCCGGAGAAAACCCCTATCGGCTACATCCTCAGTCTGGAAGGCGCCGACTCTATTCTCAGTTTTGATCACCTGGAGCAGTCCCGTGAACAAGGCCTACGCGCAATCGGTCCCGCCCATTACGGCCCGGGAACCTATGCCTATGGAACAGACTCGGACGGACCCCTCGGCGAAAAAGGGCGCCAATTGATCAAAGAAATCGAACGGCTCGAACTCATACTCGACGCCACCCATCTCTCCGATACCAGCTTCTGGGAAGCCATGGATATCTTCAGCGGCCGCGTTTGGGCCAGCCATTCGAATTGCCGCGAGCTCGTTCCCAACGAACGCCAGTTCACCGACGAACAGATTCGCGAGTTGGTCAGTCGCGGAGCGGTTATCGGAGCGGTGTTAGATGCCTGGATGCTCGTTCCGGGCTGGACGAAGCGAGTGACGAAACCGGAGGAACTCAAGCCGACCCTCGAGCATATGGCCGACAATATTGACCACGTTTGCCAGCTAGCGGGGAACTCTCTTCACGCCGCCATAGGAACCGATCTAGACGGTGGTTTCGGCACCGAGCAAAGCCCCATCGATCTGGATACCATTTCCGATGTTCAGAAGCTTTCCGGAATTCTGAAAGGCCGTGGCTACAACGAAACCGACATTGCCAACATTTTCAGCAAGAACTGGATACGATTCCTATTGGAAACCTGGAAGTAAAGATCCCCGGAGCGGCGGCGGGGCATTTCTCAATTATGGACTGTAGGGGCGATCGTTGATCGCCTACGCGACCGGCGGTCGCATCTACAAAAAGCCGAAGCCCTTCGACGGGCTCAGGATCTGCGACAAGCTTCGGGGTACTAAACCCAAAGGGAATAAAGCATGCCTCCAAACGAAGAATTGCGGACAATCCTTCTCTGAATCCTAAGAAAAGATCTCCGTGACCGGCGACCCTTTTCCATCCTCAGTTACATAGAACGGTCTTCCTTCGATTGAGAATTCGGTCTTGGGGCTAACACCCATGGCGGTCATAATCGTAGCGTGTAGGTCTGTTATGGAGACAGGATTCTCAATCGCCACAAGAGGACGTTCGTCCGCTGTCTTTCCATACAGAAAGCCTTTCTTCACACCGCCTCCAAACAAGGCGACACTGGTCCCGCCGGTAAAGTGACGGTGGAGTCCGTAGTGCTTCGCTTCTTCGATGAAATCGCCTTTGAATGCGGCCTGGTCATTCGCATTGGAACCGGGCTTGCCCTCCATGATGGCGTCGCGGCTGAATTCGGAAGCGACGACAACGAGTGTGCGATCCAACAAGCCGCGCTCTTCCAAATCGAGAACGAGTTGGGCAATTGGACGGTCGATTTCACGGTGCAGTCGGGCTACCGTATTGTGACCACCCGCATGCGTATCCCAATGCAGAAAGGGAACGTATTCAGTTGTCACTTCAATAAATCGGGCTCCGTTCTCCACCAGTCGCCTCGCCAGCAGGCATCCCCGTCCGAATCGACTGGTATCGTATTGCTCCCGAACCTCCTTGGGCTCCTTTTCGATATCAAACGCGTCTCGCTCCTTCGAATTGAGCAAGCGGTAGGCGCTGTCCATAGATCGCATCAGCGACTCCTGATGATAGTCGCTAGCATAATCGCGATGGTGACTGCGGTCCACGAGCTCCCGGTAAAGCTTGTCTCGGTTGGCGAATCGCTGTTGAGTCATGCCCTCGGGCGGACGAACGGACAACGCTGCCTGCTCCGGAAAGGCCAGGTTCATGGGGCCATACTCACTGCCAAAAAAGCCCGCGGTGGTAAAGGCCTTGAGCTCCTCCTTCTCTCCTACTCCCTCGAGTCGCTGCCCTACATTGATAAAAGGGGGCATGACCTCGTTTCTCGGTCCGAGAACCCGAGCTATCCAAGCCCCAATATGCGGGCAGGCCACCGTCTGGGGCGGGACGTAGCCGGTATGCCAGTGATACTGGTGCCGCGAATGGAGAATGCTTCCGAGGTCGGGCTGTACGGCCGAGCGAATCAAGGTTCCCCGGTCCATTACCTTAGCAATGTTCTCGAGGCCGGCGCAAATTTTGATGTCATCCACCACCGTGTCGATCGATGGGAATGTGCTCAGTACGGAATCGACCGCCATTCCCTTCTCGAAGGGAGCGTAGCGTTTTGGATCGAAGGTTTCTGGAGCAGCCATGCCGCCAGCCATCCACAGCAGGATGCAAGCATCGGCCTTGGCCACAGGGCCCTGGATTCCCTTTCCTCGAACGAGCTGAGGCTCCCCCGACATCCATGCCGCGCTCGAAGCCAGGGCGAGTTTCTTGAGAAATTCCCTTCGGACAATGGAATGAGGAGCGATCGGATCGATTTCGAATTTCATGTCGGACTAAATTTCGTTTTGAGTTCTATCTCCTTCGATTATTTTCACAACCGCCGCCTAACGAATGATAAAGAATTCGGGTGTCATGACCAGCGCCCAAAGAACATCGGCTACGGTATCCACATTCGGATCCCGGCCCAGCGTTTTGCGTAGCAACGCCCTTTCTTTCTTGCTGGGCGGGCGCGTCAAAAGGCTCAGATAAATTTCATCGATCTTCGCATCCCTATCCTCGCTCGCTGACTCCACCAGGCGTTCTGCACCAGATCGGAGATGCTCAATCAAGGAAGCGCTGGTAGAGAGCTTAACGGCCTCCAGAGCAGTGAGTTCACTAGGTCGGGAAGTGACGATCTGATCACGGTTTGGACGGCCAAGCGAGCGCATCAAACTGTCGGCCTTGAATAAGGACGCGCGGGGCATCCGATCACTTCCGACATATGTTTTGGCCAGAATACTACCGATTTTGGCATTGGTTTTCTCTGCCCAGTCCGTATCGGCTAAAACGCGTGCCTTGTCCCAAGACAGGTCCTCGATTTTCCACTTGGAAGGATGCGCTTCCTCCGGAATCGTTTCGCTGACCCACCATTGCTCATCGGTAACAATCGTCTCCTCAGTACCATCGGTGTATTCAATACGAACCATGCAGAAGACTCCAGCCGGGTTCGGCTTCGATCCCCGGTTTTCGGCGACGACCAGAATTTGATTCTCCCCGATTCGCAGCCTCGATGAGACCGATGCTGACTTTAGGTCCGCCCACCCTGAACCGCTGAAAATAGGCTCGTTGTTCAAATGAAGGGAGAAGGCGTTGTCGGCAGCAGCCAGGATACCGGCAAAGCGGGCTCCTTGGGACAGGTTGACTTCGCGACGAAGCAGAATCTTCTCTCCATCCAAAGGTAATCCGGAATCCACCGAAGGACCCCACACCCAGGAACTGGACAGCGCGAACTTCTCCTCGAGTCCCGGCTCGACGTCGCCACGGGCGACAGGAGCGTCGATTGCGGCCGGGGCTGATCCGCCTATTTGCCAGATCGCGTCGACAAACTGCTCCGCGGTGAGCCGTTTCGGACTCGGGCCGCTGTAGACATAATTGCCCAGATCGTCTAAACGATCGGCCTCGTGACCACGGCTTTGATACGCCTTCGAAGTCGTAATGAGACGCAACGTACGCTTGAGATCATAGCCGTGATCCTGGAAGTCGACAGCGAGCCAGTCCAGTAGATCCGCATTCCACGGCTCCGTTCCCATGGCGTCAAGCGGGTGCACAATGCCGCGACCCATCAACTGCCCCCAAAGCCGATTGACGATGGTCCGCGGAACACGGCCATTTTCAGGATGCGCGAACAATGCGGCCAGTTGCTCCAGTCGCTCCTGCTTGGGAGCATCGGGATCGACCTGACCAATTTCGGGGAACAGCCAAGCAGCCGTCGCAATGACGCCGGTTGGCTTGTCGCAGCGATACAGCTCCATGGGCTCCTCGGAATAAATTGCGGCCAGATTGTAGGCCTCGGACAAGGTCCATCGGTCCACAAAACTATCATGGCAGGATGCGCACTTCAGATTGATGCCAAGAAGCGACTGCGAAACGTTCTGGGCGAACTGGATCGGCAGGCTTTGACCAGCGCTGACTACCCCTCGCCACTTTATGCCGTCGATAAAACCGGAGCTATCTTCGCTGGGTGGCGCGATCAGCTCGCGAATCATGTCGTCATACGGCTTGTTACTTCTCAGCGCTTCATAAAGCCAGCGACTGATTTGCGAGCGCCCTCCCGTTATAAAGCCCGTCCCATCGTAGTCGTTGCGGAGTAGATCGTTCCAGAAGGTGAGCCAGTGTTCCGTGTAATCGATGTCTCTTTCGAGCAGATCGTCGATCAGGCGAGTCCGCTTGTTTGCGGAACGGTCCGCAAGAAACGCCCGCGTCTCATCCATGGACGGTAGTAGACCGATCAGGTCGAGTGAGACCCGTCGCAGGAACGCAGAATCTTCAATGGATGCCGGACGCGGGTAATCGCCGGCGGACAAATAAGAATCAATCAAACGGTCTATCGGGTGATCGCGTCCATCGACAACTGGAGGCAGCTGGGGAGAACGAGGTCGCAGGGGCGGTTCGTAGGTCGGTCCGCCGAAAGTGAATCCCGGTTCCCAGACCATGCCTTCATCGACCCATCGCTTTAAAAGGGCCACCTGCTCTTTGGACACCGGAGGCTTGTCGTCGGAAGGCATTCGGAACTCAGGGTCCGGATCCTTTATCAACTCCAGAAACAAGGACTCCATCGCATTTCCCGGAACGGCAGCCTCGCCCTCAAGGAACAACCTACGGGTATTGATCGAAAATCCGCCCTTGGCTTCATCACCTCCATGGCACTCGATGCAGTGCTCCTTGAAGATCGGTACGATCTCATGGGCAAAATCGACTTTCTGGTTGTCTTGAGCCGATAGGGAGCGGATCAGGACAAGGGCGACTAAGGGAAAATACGCGATTGACCTCATTTCAGGTATACTAGTTCGCTTCCTCGTTTCTTAAGTTCAACAGTAAATCACCGGTTTTGCCGCATCCAAAAATTCGACTTCATCGACTCATTGCTGTTAGGTCGTGACAATCGACCTGATTTTCGGCTTTCTGGAGACGACGTTTACCTCACACCCGAATACCCTGTTTTCCTTAAAAATAATCCCGCCATCATGAATCACTTCAACCAAATCTTTCACACCGCAAAGAACCAACGCATCCTACCATTCTGTTTATTGCTTACCATCGCGCTTTTCGCTTTCAGTTGCGCTCCCGCCAAAAAGAGCGCCTTTCCAGAATCTGAAGGCTGGGTCGCTATATTCAATGGCAAGGACTTGACCGGTTGGGAATTCAAAGTTGAGGGAGCCAAAGATATTTGGACCGTCAAAGACGGGGTCATCGACTGCGAGCCAATCCTAAAGCTGGAAGGTGAGAAGGGTCTTTGGTCCCGTAAAGACCTCAAGGACTTCACGCTTCACGCGGAGTGGCGCCTCAAGCGAACCGAAGGGATTTACCAGACACCCACCGTTCTTCCAGATGGTAGTTACCTTCTGGATGCAAAAGGAGAGAAAGTGACTACTCCCATGCCAGGAGCCGACTCTGGCATTTATCTTCGTGGGTCCTCCAAGGCACAGCTCAACATCTGGACCTGGCCCATCGGATCCGGAGAAGTCTACGGCTATCGCAACAATCAAAAGGACCCCGTCATCCGAGCCGGCGTCACCCCCAAAGTGAACGCCGACAATCCGGTCGGTGAATGGAATACCTTTCACGTCACCCTCAAGGGCGATAGACTCACCGTAGACCTGAACGGGAAACGGGTCCTCGACAACGCTCAGCTGCCTGGCATTCCAGAGAGCGGTCCGATCGTCCTGCAACACCATGGTGGCTACGATTCGGTTAAGCAGGAATGGAATGGAGCTTCCAGCCTCGTACAGTTCCGCAATATCCACGTCAAAGAGCTCTAGACAAATCAATCCATGTCCGAGGAAAAGACGGCTCTAGCGATATTCGCCCACCCGGACGACATTGAGTTCTGCGCGGCAGGAACGCTGCTTTTACTTTCCCAGCACGGTTGGGCTACGCATTACTTGAATCTTTCATCCGGCGATCTCGGCAGCTTTGAATACGATCAAAATCAAACCCGGGCGATAAGGCGCATGGAGGCGAAAACGGCCGCCCAGATACTCGGTGCGTCCTATCATGAGAGCATTTGCAACGACATGGGAGTCAGCTACACAGTCGCCCATGTCTGCAAGGTCGCTGCTCTAGTTCGCGAAATCCAGCCAGACATCATTCTGACCCACTCTCCGAGTGACTACATGGAAGACCATCAGGACGCATCGCGCATCGCGGTCTCCGCTGCCTTTACGCGAGGCATGCCCAATTTCGAGACCAACCCCAAGCAAGAAGCGTACGGGAAAGATGTCACCCTCTACCATGCCATGCCACACGGCCTGCGAGACCCGCTGCGCCAGCGTGTTCGGGCAGGATTGTACATTGACACGGAAAGCGTACACGGCGTGAAACGAGAGGCCCTGGCCGCCCACGTAAGCCAAAAATCGTGGCTCGACGCCACTCAAGGAATGGACTCCTACCTAGTTGATATGGATCGCATGTCGAAGGCGATCGGAAAACTGTCCGGAAAATACAACTACGCAGAGGGTTGGCGGCGTCACTTGCATCTCGGATTTAGCGCCACCGACCAAGATCCACTCAGGCAGGCTTTGCCTGAACATTCTCTGGTCGACGAGGCCTACGAGCAGAGCCTGGAAAGGCCGATATGAGCATTCGATTTCAATGTGGGAAAAGAGGTTCCCAATTAATCCAACTTTTTCGCATTATTAAACCGAATACCAAAGGTAGCGGGCGATCTTTCAACCTGAGCTTCGTCGAAGGTCCGAGCGCCCACCTGATAAATACGACAATGGGAGCTCGAAAATCGCCCAGTACCCTTGCAAAAGCCCGAATGAGCCATTTACAAAGCTGGCGACACTATTAGACTAGCCGAAAATTTTTGAATCACCAACCGAACTCATGAAACCATCCATACCTCGCAGAACTGCTATTAAATCTTTGGCTACCGGTGCCGCCGCCGTGGCAGCGACCCAAGCCATAACCAGCCAGGCCAGCGCCGCCCATCACAGCAATAAGCTCAAGGGAAACATCAATCACTCGGTTTGCAAATGGTGCTACAAAGGCATTGAGCTGGACCCGTTCTGCGAGGCGGTCAAGGGAATGGGATTGAACGCAGTCGACTTGATTGCCGTTAAGGACTTTCCCACTCTCCAAAAACACGGTCTGAGTTGCTCCTTGGTCACCGGAGTTCCCGGGGGCATTAAGAAGGGTCTAAACCGCGAGGAAAACCACGATACCCTGATTGCCTGGTTTGAAGAAGTGTGCCCACAAATCAGCGCCGCTGGATACAAACAAGTCATTTGCTTTTCCGGAAACCGGGACGGCATGAGCGATATTCAAGGTCTCGCCAACAGCGCCAAAGGGCTGAACCAGATTGTCCCCATCGCGGAAAAGCACGGCGTCACCGTCGTGATGGAGCTGCTCAACTCCAAGGTAAACCACGCGGACTACATGGCGGACCTCAGCAGCTGGGGGGTTGCCCTATGCGACACGGTGGGCTCAGACGCATTCAAGCTTCTCTACGACATCTACCACATGCAGATCATGGAGGGCGACGTCATCGCTACGATTCGAAAGAACCACGAGTACTACTCTCACTACCACACTGGAGGCGTTCCCGGACGTCACGAAATCGATACGACCCAAGAGCTCTACTATCCCGCTATTATGGAGGCCATACTGGAAACTGGCTTCGACGGCTACGTCGCCCAAGAGTTTATTCCCGCCGGTCCAGATCCACTGGCGTCACTCGAAGCAGCCGTACATATCTGCGACGTGTAGACCCCAAGTTGCAGTCTGTTATACTGCAACCCTTTGTTCACGAATTGTAGGAGCGGTTTTACACCGCGATCTCCAATGCATGAGACCATTGTCCGTAGGAGTGATCGCGGTGTAAAACCGCTCCTACACCGAAAAGTAGAAAACTCTCTATAGGTAGCGGGCGATCTCCGAGCGCCCACAACCTAGGCACATGAATAGGCACTCCGAGATCGCCCGCTTGCTACCTTATGGTATCCATCCATCGTATCCGAATTCCAACTAATGCATCTCCACCGCACAGCTTCCTAGACCTCCTCTGAAGTAGTGAAACGCTACGTTCGGATGCCTCGACAGAAGCGACATCGGCACCGCTGAATCCGTAATCTCCTTGGATATCATGAGAGCGGTCAAACGCTGACCGAGTGGATTGTCATGCGTACCCGCATGCCAAATGGACACCTTGTCCGCCATCCAGGTTTCTCTCGGTCCAACGGTAATCGCTGACTTCGGGACCATCGTGATATTGCCTCCCCCAGAAGTACGAGCATTCTGACTGAGTGTCACCGGGTGCAGCTCCACAACCCGTGTTCCCAATTTCAAATACTCCTCGGCCGATGGCGGTTCATCAATCCATTGCCCTTCACGTCGAAGGGGATCGTTAAACGCCCAATGCTTGATGTCACCCTGACCCCCTTGCATGACCGCGCAACGAACGCCGCTTTCCCAGCTACTGGTGAACGAACTCACCTCGCCCTTCGGGAAATGTAGATTTTCTTCGGGCATTTTAAATTCGTCGCGGATTCGATTGAAGCACAGCTCGCGATCCGCTCGTTCGAACGAGAGAGGATGGTCGATTGACACTTCCGAACCCGTTGCCTCGTCGTACCACTCGTCCATTCCCCAGAAGTGGGCGTGTCGGAGCGATACACCCAGCTCATTCACCAGTCGTGCCACGAGTGGCAGCTGCTCCGTCGGTCCGATGGGACCGCAAATGCCGACGGGATTGTCCGCCGTGGCAAGCTTCCAAGCGTTTATATACTCCAGAGCTTCTGCCAGATAGAAGTCTTCTAGAGTGTCGTAGAGATTCACCTTGAAACCCGGACGGGAAAGTTGGAGGAGATCGTTTTCCGTCAACTTGGCAGCATCGTTGATCAGATCGGACTCAAGTGTCGTGTAATCCCACCAGTCGGGAGCAATGTGGCTGATTTTTCGCGGCATATGATTACAAAAGATGATTTAACAAAGGTGGGTCGCAAAGGAATTGAAAACTCTTGAGTTTACGTTTCTCACAATCGCCAAATGCAGGTCGTCTCGACGAGGCGACAAACCCAATTGCGATAGGGGCTGAAGTAGCTAAGAAAGCCAATATGGTGTATGCTGCTTCACGTGTATAGTAGAAAGAGTCGGTTGTCTCCTCGCAAACAAGGCAAGCTCATCGAGCTCTTCGTTGCGGGCTCGAGCCTGTGGCCACGATCATCTCAATCAGTTTGAGAAAAGCGACCTAGCAAGTTGGCATGAATCGATAGCGAATTTATCCGGTGTCGCCTATTCCGGTTACGACCCCGGCCGCTGACTATGGTTTAGTGAGGACAAACAAAATAATCACTCCGATCAAAAGCGCTGCCGCCAAGACTAGCCTTTTGGTCGAGGACTTGCCTTTCGTCGCCGCGCCTTCCGACTCCCCAAAGGATTCTACAGGCAAGTCCAGCCCGTCATAGGCAGCGTCCTCGCTCCAACCCGACTGCTGACAACTGCCACAGCTCTGGCAGGAGGCGGCTCCCTCCTCCACGTATTCGCCGCAGACGGGACAATCACCGAGAGGAACAAAGTTCTCCAATCTAGTCGAGCTCCTTTACCGAAAGTCGACGAAAACGGAAGACATGCTCAGGACCATGGGCCGCAAACCCGAGGTGACCTTTCTTTAGCATTTTTCCCGGATGTTCACGACCATCCATATAGTCGCTTATCTTGCTAAGATCTGTATCCAGAATTCGTACACCATTTAGCTCTACCTGAATGGTGGAGCCTTTGACAATGACTTCCTGGTAATTCCATTCCCCGGCAGTTCTCAGGTAGCCGCGATGCGCTCCCGCCATACCATAGGCGCTACCATGAACCTGCCTTGGCTTTACCCCTGCATAGCGTTCGTGACCGTCGTCGAGAATTTGAAGCTCACACATGGCGTCATAGGCAGGATTGCCTTCTCCTGTCGAACGAATCGCCAAGCCGTTGTTGCCTCCGGGGGTCATGACGAACTCGAAACGGAAGACAAAATCGGCGTACTCACGCTCCGTGTAAATATGCCCACCGTCGCTCCATAATATCTCACCATTGGTTGCCAACTTACCGTTCAGGTCACCGAACCAGCCCTTAAAGTCGCGTCCATTGAAAATCGGCACGAAGTCCGTCCCGAACTCTTCCCCTCGCAAAATCTCATTCGCTTCCACATCTCCGATCTCGCGAACATAAACATTCCGCCAACGAATTTCTCCCCCATGTGTTTGCAGATGGATAGGTCCCTTGCTGGGCATCGGCTTGGTTTTGTCGAAAAAGGGATGAAAAATGGCTCCGTCAACGACCAACTGGGCATTCAGCCAAACCCACATGCGATCCCCCACGTGACGAATTTTCAAGCTATTCCATTCGCCAAAAGGCTTGTCTGCATGAACTAATGGATGCTTGCCGTTCTTTTCCGCGTCTTCTTTCGGATTGTTGAACAGTCCACCTGATCCACGGTCCGCCCCAATATCCCATTTGCCCCCTTCTTTAGTCGTGTCCCAAATCTGAACTTGAGGCGATCCACGCAGGTAGATGCCGCTGTCGGCCAAGGCCACAGTCTTGTATTCAAGCATCAGTTCGATATCTCCGTAGTCGCGAACGGTCGTGGCATACGGCCCCTTTCCGTCATTGACCAATTCGCCGTTTACCACGGTCCAATGCTTCTTGAAATCGGCTTGCTGGTCCTTGATCGCGGCTTGCCGATCTTCTGCCTTGCGAGACTGGTGCGGGTTGTCGCCATACCAGCCGGAAAGGTCTTTTCCATTGAAAAGCGGTCGAAAGCCCTCTGGCGGATTGATCTCCGATCCTCTCGCGCAGAGGAAACAAAAAAGAATTAATAAAGCGGCTGTGTATTTCATAGCATATCTATTGTTTTACCCGTTCGGAAACTCTCGTCTGCTGCCAGAACGATGCGGCTAGCATTACAAGCGGCCTCTAGCAGTTCGGATACATCCAAATCCTCATCGATAGCCTTAAGAAAATACTCCTGCTCCCTATGGAAGAGTGCGTCATGATCCGGTTCGGACTCCATAGAAATGAACTCGTCTTCCCGGGCCAGGTTCCCCTCCGCGTCGAGCTCGCTGTGATGCACCTGCAGTCGTTCCGTTCCGGAATGGGCTTCAATCTTGGCGCTCTGCCCCTGACCGCCGGACTTTTCCGCCACGATGGAAATGCACCCTTTCGGTCCTATGACATCTTTGATAAAAAACGCGTTTTCGCTCATCATGGGACCCCAGCCGGCTTCGTACCAACCGACGGAGCCATCTTCAAAGGTCACCTGTAGATGGGCGTAGTTGATTTTCCCTTCCGGTAATTCATCCGTCAGACGGGCTCCGATGCCTGAAACGCGCACCGGTCTCGATTTTGTCATCTGGCACATCACGTCGACATAGTGGACTCCGCAATCAACCACAGGCGAAATTGAGGAAGCCAAGTTTTTGTGGGTCTCCCACTGAGCGCCTGAAGACTGCTGGTTGAGATTCATCCGCATGACTAGCGGCTTACCTAAAGTGCGCACTTTCTCTACAAACTGAATCCAGCTCGGATGGTGCCGCAAGACATAGCCTACAACCAGTTTGCGATTCACCTTTTTCGCTAGAGCAACCAACGCCTCCGCCTCCTCGATCGTTTCGGCTATAGGCTTTTCCAAGAACACGTGGCAACCCGCCTCCAAGGCCAGTTTAGTATATTCGTAGTGCGTATCCGGATAAGTGGTAATGCATACCGCGTCCGGCTTCGTTTCTGCCAACCCTTTTTCGTAACTGTCGAAACCCGGATAATTCGTACCAAGCTCCTCCATGACCTTATTCCGAGATCCCGGACTTCTTGTGCAAATGCCTGCAATCTCAAATCCGTCCAAGCGATGATACGCCAAAATATGCGATCTCCCCGTATTTCCCGCACCAACACACAGTACTCGATGTTTGCTTAACTCTGACATTTTAGTCTCTAGAACGCTCGGTATTCGCGGCTGAGGTATTGATTTGCCTCACTCAAATTCGGTATCTCCATCGAACGGGGATTCCACGTTAGTTTCTTTCCCGGATAACGACTTGCCACCACGCCGAGTTGGAGCGCCTCGCAAAGAGGTCCCCCGTAAGAGAAGGGAGATCCCGTCGATCCTTCGCCCAGACAGGCATTAACCCATTGGGCATGGTGGTCGAGCGGATCAAGTTCCGGGCGAGGCACACTGCGGATCAATTCTCTCGGAAACGTCTGGGGACCACTCATGTGCGGCATCATCAGAACCCCTTTTTCTCCAATCATCACGCATCCCTGCTGGGGCAACTGGACCGCGCCATCCTCATTGAATCCCTCAATCCGGGAAGGGGGGCCATTCTCGCCATCGTACCACGTCCACTTAAGGGTCTTGGCGGTATATTGGGTCGATGGAAACTGGTATTCCGTTTTTACGCTCGTCGGATGAGCGAATCCGTTCGGCTCACGACAGTGGCTTCTCACCCACTTGGGCGACGTTAATTCCAACGCCCGGTATGGAGTATCGAAAATATGGACACCCATATCCCCCAAAGTACCCGTACCAAAATCCAACAAGCGGCGCCATTGGCCCGGATGAAAAATGTTTTCACGATAAAGCCGCTCTTCCGCGACTCCCAGCCACAGGCCCCAATCCAAGTGGGCCGGCACCGGATTCGTCGTCACCGGAAGCAAATCATTGGACCCCCAAGACTTGTTGGACCAGACATGAACTTCGCTGATCTTTCCAACCAGCCCGCTCTTAATATACTCGACCGTCATCCGCTGGCCAATGGACGCGCTGACTTGAATTCCCATTTGCGTGACCACACCCTTTTCCTCGGCTTGGAGTCTGAGCTGGCGGTTCTCCACAACGTTGTGGGCCAGCGGCTTTTCACAATAGACATGCTTTCCCAACTCCATCGCGTGCGACGATATCGGCGCATGCATGTGGTCAGGTGTGCAGACCAATACGGCATCGATCCGGCCTCCAAGCTTGTCGAACAGTTTCCGGTAATCCCGAAACGTCTCCGCCTGAGGCACTTCAGCCGATCGTTCCGCTAAACTGTTACTATCCACGTCACACAAAGCGACGATGTCGACATTGGGCAAACGGAACAGAGAATCGAAATTGCCCTTTCCGCGACCGCCAACGCCAATCTGGGCAATCTGCAACTTGCCGTTGGGCGAACTGGCCCAGGCTCCAGCCGGCAGTATTGAGAAAGCGGCGACACCGCCTAACGCGTTGAGAAACTGCCTTCGAGTCGATTGGGTATTTATAATGCCACTCATATCATTAAAAAACTTTCTATTCAATTTCTGCGGGCTTTACATCGGGCGCTTTAAAGAAAATTGCAAACATGACTATCACGATCGCCGCCATTCCGGCCGGCATCAACCAAATCGCTTTCCAATCATGGATAAAAGTGCCCGCCGCTATTTCAGTCTCGTAGGCTTTCACCACATATCCAGAGATTTTAGTCCCGATCAGCAGACCCAATCCATAAGTGATCAAGGCGATAAAGCCTTGGGCACTGGCTCTCAGGTTTTTAGGAGCCACATTATCGACATGGATATGGCCCGTGACGAAAAAGAAATCGTAGCAAATTCCGTGAAGCAAGATTCCGGCGTAAAACATAAAAACGAGGCTATCCGAGTTGCCCATGGCAAAAAGAATGTAGCGGACAAACCAGGCCAGCATCCCAACCAAGAGCATTTTCTTGACCCCTAGCCGGGCGAGGAAAAACGGCATAAGGAGCATAAAGCCGATCTCCGACATTTGCCCGAGGGTCATTTTGCCCGCTGCATTCTCAAACCCGGATTCGTTTAAGAACAAATTCGTGAAATTGTAGTAGAAGGCCAGCGGGACGCATATGAAAAGCGAGCCGATAGCGAAAATCGCAAAGGAACGATCCTTCAACATGGACAACGCATCCAAGTTCAGAACGTCCCGAACGGTGACTTTCTTATCGGATGACTGAGGAGGCGTCCGCGGCAAAAAGAAGGAAAAAACACCCAGCGCTGCCGATGCCCCTGCGGCGATCTTCATGGGGATGGAGGTGTTCTCGATCCCCAAACTTCCCACCAAAAGACCCGCGGCAATCCAACCGATAGTCCCTAAAACCCGAATCGCGGGAAACTGCTTCCCAGTATCTTCCATCTGGGCAAACGATATCGTGTTCACCAAGGCCAAGGTGGGATTGTAGGCCAATGCATAGACAAACAGCATCCAGAACAACGTCGATGGATCCGTAATCGAAGCGCTGAAATAAAGAATCACCGCCCCAATCAAATGGCAAAATCCGAGCACCCGTTCGGCATTGAAAAAGCGGTCCGCAATCATTCCCACAAAGAAGGGGGCGATCAATGCTCCCCAGGGCATGGTGGCGTAAGCGCCTCCTATCTGAGCGCCGTCGAAGGAAAGACCCTGGCTAAGGTAAGTTCCTAAAGTCACAAACCAAGCTCCCCAAACGAAGAACTGGAGGAACATCATCGCGGATAACTGTATACGTACGGGGGATTTCATATTCTAAGGGACAATTTGGGAGAGAAATCTGAATCGTGCAGCTTTTTGTCCGCCTGTCTACTCAACGTTAACAACTTTCATTCAAAATCCTCAAGAAAGATATCATTTTTCAAATTCCTCAATTTGATAGATCAATCGTAAAAGTATACCATTCCGACTTCCAGAAAAGCCTAACCGCTCATGAACTTTGATCCCGTGAACCGGTAGCGCCCCTCACTGAGCAGACAAAATTCCGCTTTTCAATCTCCGTCGAACCAAGGTGATTCCTGGGGACTCTACCCGTAAATATTATTACTTATTCTGGATACAGAAAAAGAGAAAGCGGATTAGGGGTTTCATGGATCAACCCCTTCTTTGAAGTGCTCGCCTAAAACAGTCAGATCACTCAGTTGGCACCCATGTTCCCGGACCAATTCCTCAAATTCCGGATACCGCTTTATCTTCAAGCAAGGACAATGGGCAATCGAAGCGGATCACCATGATGACATCGATCCCATCCCGCTAGACTCGGAACCTGTTTTAATAAACCCAAAGAACCCGTCGGACCTTATTTCCCAGCGGCCTTTATCAAGATGCCCAATCCAACGCCTCATCCGACAGCAAAGCGGGATCAAGAGGTTGTTTTCGCTAAAGCGACTGAGCATTAACCTCGCTGCGGGATGCTTAAACGACAAAAGCAGCGTCACCATGCGTGGCGCCCACTCGGGCATGCCCAACTAAGGAAACACGGTCGCGGAGACTTGAATGAGAATCCACGCCACCACCCCATAGGCGATCGCCACCCGCATGACCTTGCGGCGCTTCAGCTCAGACCAGAAGGAGGGCGCGTCTGGTATGGAAAGGTTTGGGTCCGATGATTTCGGCTTCTCGGGGGTCGGGTTGTCGGACATTAGTAGATTTAGCGAGGAAGCGACCCCCGATAGCTAGAGAAGCATACATCACTACTCAAGCTCATAAGTCGCTGTTTGAGAGGACAGTATGATGCGTTTCAGGAAATAGGTCCGCAGCTTTAAACAAGGTACAATCACAGGGAGCAGAGTTGGGCTTCGTGCTAGAGTACAATCAAAATCCCAATGTAAAACTAAGGCGCCTTATCATTGGGATCAGGTGAAAAACGTTATCCAATCACCAAGTTCTCTTCGGTGACTGGAAACGGAAATAGATCCTGCTTTACCGACTAGGCCAGCGCCTTCGCCAGAGCCTGGTCGATATCGGCGATGATATCGTCTATGTGCTCGATCCCTACGGAAAGACGCACCAGCTCGGGAGTAATGCCTCCCGCCTTCTGGGCTTCCGCTGAAAGCTGGCTATGGGTGGTAGTCGCCGGATGGATGGCTAGGCTTTTGGCGTCGCCCACATTGGCCAGATGGCTGAACAGCTCCAGCGAATCGATGAATTTCGATCCGGCTTCCGCTCCGCCATTGATTCCAAATATCACCATGGCGCCGCCTTTGCCGTCCAAATACTTGTCCGCCAAGGCACCACTCTTATTGTCATTAAGACCCGGATACCTTACCCATTCGACTCCCTCCTTGTCATCTAAATGATTAGCGACCGCTTTGGCGTTGGAACAATGACGCTCCATCCGCAACGGGAGGGTTTCTATCCCTTGCAAGAACATCCACGCATTGTCTGGAGAAATACAGGCCCCCAAGTTGCGCAAAGGAACGGTACGCATCCTAAGGATGAACGCCAGTGGAGCCAAGGGCTCAGGGAGGTCGTGCCCCCAACGCAATCCGTGGTAGGAGGAGTCTGGATTGTCATACAAGGGGAATTTTCCATTGGCCCAATTGAATTTACCTGAGTCAACGACAACCCCGCCAATCCCAGTGCCATGACCGCCAAACCATTTGGTCAACGAATGCACGACTATATCCGCGCCAAACTCTATCGGACGCGTGAGGTAAGGGGTCGAAAACGTGGAGTCGACAATTAGAGGGATCCCATTGTCATGGGCGATCTTGGCAATCGCCTCGAGGTCGGAAATCTCGATGCCGGGATTACTAACGGTTTCGCAAAACAGCGCCTTGGTGTTATCATCGATCGCCGAGGCGAAATTCGCAGGGTCGGAAGGGTCTACGAATTTGGTCGTAATACCCAAATCGGGAAGAATGTCGTTAAACTGTGTATACGTTCCTCCATAAAGGTTGTTGGCCGAGACGATATTATCGCCCGCCTTGGCCACGTTGATGATGGAATAGAAAATTGCCGACGTACCCGAACTGACCGCTAGAGCCGCTGCGCCGCCTTCGAGCTGGGCCACCCGCTGCTCCAGCACATCCTGAGTCGGGTTCATAATTCGCGAGTAGATGTTTCCGAGCTCCTTTAAAGCGAAGAGATTGGCGGCGTGCTCGGTGCTATCGAACACGAAGGAGGAAGTCCGATAAACGGGAACTCCACGTGAGTGAGTAGTAGGATCCGGCGCCTGACCGGCGTGAAGGCATTGTGTTTCAAGTTTCATTGAGGAATAACGATTGAGGTTGGTTTTCTGCTACTGTGCACCAATCCGAAAATTGGAAGACGCACTATGAAAAGAGTTTACAGCATCGACCAGTACAAAGTTCACAAACCTTGCCAGGCCTTATTACATTCGCGCTCTTATTGCTTATTTAGTCTCATTATTGATAATGAGACTTTTTCTCAAAAAGCGACTTGACGGCTTTTTGAGATTCAGTTTCAACTAGTTCTCGTCAAATGAAAACGGATCTCAACTTCAAACTATTACCTGTTCTGCTGGGAGGACTTTGCCTTTCCCTAAACGCGCTTGCACAGGAAAGTGAGCCACTCGACGTCGCCCATCTAGAGCCTCTTTCGATCATTGGTTCAAAGGAAGATCTTTTTAGCGCTACCGGGTCAGGATACGTCATCGATCATGATCTGATTCAAACCCACGGTTACGCAGATATAAACCAAGCGCTCAAACAAGTCCCAGGGGTTTATTTACGAACAGAAGATGGCTACGGTCTCTTCCCCAACATAAGCCTTCGAGGTGTCGACCCAGGACGCATGTCCAAGCTTACCTATATGGAAGATGGGATACTGGCGGCGCCGGCTTCCTACTCCGCACCATCCGCGTACTACACGCCCACCGTGGGCCGTATGATCGGTCTGGAAGTCTTGAAAGGCTCGAGTCAGATTCAACACGGACCCCACACTACCGGAGGTGTCATCAACTATCTCTCCACACCCATTCCCCACCATAAATCGAGCTACCTGCGCTTCTCATATGGAACAGAAAATGACACGCGACTGCATCTATGGACGGGCGACCGCGTCGACTCATCGGTGGGTGAATTCGGCTATTTGGTGGAAACCTATTATCGGGAGACCGATGGGTTCAAGTCTATCGACTCGACAGCCGGATTCGATGGATCTTCCAGAGACACGGGATTCCAAAATCACGACTCAATGCTCAAGCTGAGCTGGTCACCCAAAACGGAAAACCGCCAGTACTTCGAATTTAAGACCGGGTACATGGACAAGGATGCCGACGAAACCTATCTAGGGCTTTCAACCACGGACTTCCTTCAGAATCCGAATCGACGCTATGCGGCTTCTCGTGACGACAACATCGATACGCAGCATTTCAGGAACTATCTACGCTATTCCGTCGACCTCAACGACCACGCTTCTTTGTCCGCGACCGCCTACTACAACGCCTTCAACCGGAACTGGTACAAACTAAAGGAAATTAAGGACATCGATTCCGACGGGGACGGTGCCATCGACAGCACGCCAACCATTTTGCTCTATCAGGCGCTCGCAGGCATAGACGACAACAAACCCCTGGAAGTGCTACAAGGAACCCGAGCGGGCCAGTACGAGTATCGCAACAACAACCGCGACTACATCGCTAAAGGAGTTCAAGCGACGCTTAATGTTGATTTCGACGCAGGGGAAACGGTCCACCATCTAATCATTGGAACTCGATTCCATCAAGACCAAGTGAGGCGTTTCCAGGACGACGTCCAGTACTCCCAGGATTCTTCGGGAGCGATCACATCGACGGTATCCGACGGCCCTGGAAGCGGAGGCAACCGTTTACAAGAATCTGAAGCTACCGCTCTTTTCATAGAAGATACAATCCGTTTTGGAAGATTCTCTATAATACCAGGACTCCGATTCGAGCGTATCGACTACCACTATACAGACTTTGAAAGCAACGGAGACAATATTCCGACAGGAGACGCTTCGCGTACACTTGACATCTTCGCCCCCGGAATCGGGTTCAGCTACCAAAGCGACGAGCGCTCGACTCTTTTCGCCGGAATCTACCGCGGCTTCTCGGTCCCAGGTCCCCGGTCCGCTTCCCGTCCTGGCCGGGAACTTGACGAAGAGACCAGCATCAGTTTTGAAACGGGTATCCGCTTCGACAACTCCAAAGGGATCTATGCGGAGCTTATTGGATTCAACACGCATTTTGACGATCTCGCCACCATCGACAACATCGCTACCGGCACCAGCAATCCGCAGAGCATCGGAGAGGCCCGTTCCCGAGGCGTCGAAGCCATTCTAGGTTGGGACCCCACCGCTAATGGGACCTTCGAATTTAAGGCTCCCATCTCGGTGAGCGCCACTTATACAGATGCTGAATTCAAATCAAACTCCACCGACGTCAACGCGGAATCAATATTCGCTGGAGCAATGATCGGCAACGCATTCCCCTACGTCCCCGAGTGGCAATTCAATCTCGCAGCGGATCTCGAATTCGATACGATTAGACTGTCAGCAAATCTTAATTACACTGACAGCACCTTCGGCAGCGGCTCCAACGGCACATCGGAGCTCGATCCCTCGGGCAGTCCAGATGCCCGCTTTGGACTGATTGAAAGCCAATTCATTGTAGACCTGTCCGCCACTTACTTCATCAACGAACAGGCAGAAGCGTTTATCAACGTAACCAATCTGCTTGATAAACAAAGCCTAGTCGGACGACTTACCGATGGCCCACGTCCTAATGCCCCTCGCCAAATGAGCGTCGGTATGGGCTTCCGGTTCTAGGCGTTGCCTTTAGAGTCACTTGCTTGATTCGCGTATTTCGGGTTCCGAGTACCGGCGTACATTTCGTATTCAAGAAGCCGGCACTCGATGGGTCCGTTGTAGAATTCGATCTTTCGCTTCGTTTTCAAGCCCACTCGCTTGGCCAGCCCCCGGTTTCCCGTAAAAACGTAGCCCCAGTAGCCAGGGCACTTTTGCTTGAACAGATCGCCGATTTCCTGGTAGGTCGGAATTAGCTTTTCCTCCTCACCCATTCGGTCCCCATACTCGGGATTGAATATCATAACTCCAGCAGTATCCGGAATCCGAGTTCGTTTGAAATCGCACACATCGAACTCGATCAAATGATCGACTCCCGCAAATTCCGCGTTTCGCAGGGCCGCTTCAATCGCGCCGGGATCCCGGTCCGTAGCAATGATCGGAAAATCCAGTCTATCGGCGCCTTTGGTTTTCAGCTCGCCTCGGACTTTTTCGAAGTCACTGGCCCGGTAACCCTCCAGGTGCATGAACGCAAAATTGTCGCGCAGCAAACCCGAGGGTTTACCCGTCGCCCATAAGGCCGCTTCTATGGCAATCGTACCACTACCGCACATGGGGTTGACTAGCGGTGAGGCTCGGTCCCACCGCGTGGCCCTCAAAACCGATGCCGCTAAGTTCTCACGCATGGGAGCTTTCCCGGGACTAACGCGGTAGCCACGATTGCTGAGCGGCACTCCCGACGTATCCAAATAGATGCATACCTCCTCTTCATGCCAGTACAGAAATATCATTGCCCGGTCCGAGTCGTTGCCTGTGTCTGGCCGCCTTCTGCGTTTTTCTCGTATCCGGTCAACCAATGCGTCTTTCAGTCGCAATCCGGCGAAGTTTGTATTTCGGATCGTATCGTTCCGAATAGAGGAACCGATTGAGACATATCCATCTGCGGGTATCCACGTCTCCCAGGGTAGACGAACCGACTTTTGGTAAAGCTGATCCCCATCATCCGCTTCAAATTCCCCGACCTGCCACAGGACCCGCAAGCCAGTCCGCAACAGCAAATTCAGCCGCATACAGTCCTCCATGCTCCCTTTGGTAAAGACTCCCGCCGGAGCTTCCCGCGAAACCGGAAAGCCGAGCTCTTCGAGCTCGTCCTTTAGATAGGATGAACACGCCTTCGGACAGGTAACGAGTATGGTGTTTGAAGAAAGGGACATTGCCACAGGTAGCGGGGGATCTCCGAGTCCCCACTTAGGTATCTAAAACAGGGGCGCTCGGAGATCACCCTCTACCAAATCTGGCATCCAAATTCCGGTGGAAAAGCGAAAGTCAAAATTTCACAATTCCGCCAAGTCCCTATTGCATTGGCGAAAAATCAACCGGAACCATTTTGATCGAGTCCACGCCGTTCTTGACGAGGATCGATCCCCCAGCCTTTTCCTTCGACTCTGCCGCAACGACTTTCCACTGGGGATCCGTTCGAAATCCGTCCCAGGCTGCCTTGTGGGCTGCCTCGTCCTTATATGCCAACAGATACACCAGCGTGTCCCCGTGCCCTTCTTGGTCTTCCATTGGATGCCAATACGCAACATTCGTCATCCCGTGCTTTTTGAAGATTCGCATCGTATGATTGGCAAAACGGCTATCCAGATGGCTCAACATGCCTTCCGCCGTGTGATAGGTTCTCAACTCAAAGAATCGAGGCGAGCGGGACTTCTTAATTTTCAGTTTCGGTGAGTAGCCAGCAAATTCGAGAAACTGATTCTCCACCTTAGCCACGAGTTTGCCATTCACTTTGGAAGCGGCAAAGGCAGCCTTCCAATCAGGATCGGAACCGAAAGCCTTCCACGATTTCTGGCGAGCTTCCCTACTAGGATATGAGAGAAAGTAGATCAGCTTGTTGTCTTTGTTTTCCGCCGGAACGAAGTAACCGACATTTTCCATGCCATGCTTTTTGAATAGGGCGACGGTATGATCCCGAAATCGCGTCAGGAGCTCGTCTAGCTTACCTTCGTGGGCGTAGTAAGTCCGCATTTCGAAAACGCGACCCTCCTCTCCGTGCGACGCAAAGGCGGTGAGTAGAAATAAGATGGAAAGCGATATCAGTCTATTTATTTTCATGTATTAAGAGAGGTTGAGAAAAGGGATTAATCGCGAATCAAAGCTAAGATAGCCGGATTGTCAGTATCAAATCCACGCTCTGCCAAATTGAGGGCTAAGGCACTACTGGAGATACGGAACGGTGACGGGACCTTCCGGCAATATCGCAACCGGAGCATCTCTCCCAATTCTATCCAATTCCGTTTCTAGCGCTTCTTGTAAAGATTCAACGGGTGTCAAATGCGCTTTGCGGACTTCCGAGGGTTCCAATTTCGACAGGATCCCTACACGAGCTTTTTGGCAAATGAGCGCTTGGAGCTGAACCTGCCATTGATCGAACACCGAAAATCCCGGCTGTCGAATCGCATCCAGCAAGGCTTCCGGACTCGGGTAATCAAAAAGCAATTTCCGATAATTGCCGTGGTCCGGGAATCCGTCCGAGCATTCAGCCGCCAACAAAATCAGGCCACCCTTCTCTACGATCTGAGCTGCGGCTGACATCCCCTTGACGGACTGATACAGATTCTGGTCCAGCGGGTAACCGTTGTTGCTCGTAATCACAATCGGGAAAGGCTTTTCGCAACCGATCATCGCGCTCTCTTTCACATAGGCGCAACCCGCCTCATGGGCCTCAATCACGTCGCCGCAAAAATAGCGTGTAATCGCCCGATCCTTATTGAGCGTCACGTTGACAAGAAAATCCGCCCCCAGCAGTTTCCCGCCCGCTCGTACATGCTCTTGGGTAGGGTTATTCTCGAGATTGCCCCACGAGCTCAAGGGATCACCTACTACCATCGCGCTATGGTACTTCATAATCGCGTCAATGTCCGTCACGCCCGGAAAAGCGGCCTTGTATCCACCGGAGTATCCCGCCATAAAATGAGGCTCGATAAAGCCAGCCAAAATTCGCTTGTCGGCATTTACGTAATCCTTATTCTGATACACTTCGTATCCAAAAGGAGACTTTCCCACATAGGCAAGTCCCTCCGGATCATGCGCACTGTGATTCACAATCCGAAAATTTTCATAAATCCAGCTTCCCACCATCGCGACAAGCTCCTCAGGCGTATTTCCACGGTGAGATCCGGTCCCGTTGATAATAACCACATTCTCCTTAGGCACGTGAGCGATGGCCTCCATCAGCCAAGGCAACACGCGATGACTGGGAAAGGGCCTAGTGGCGTCAGGAATGAGAATGGCTACCCGGTCATCTGATTGGATCGATTCCTTCAGTGGTCTTGCGCCAATCGGAGAACCACACGCCTGAAAAAAAGCCCCCTTCTCATCCTCCAGACCGTTGACAAAGCGAGGCTCTAGCAGCGTCGCATTGATTCCGCTCAAATCGATTTCGACCTGGGTCTTTCCAAAAGGGAGCTTCACATTCACCTTATTAATCTCGCACCCCTCAATCGTGGACTCAACGCTTTAGCTACAAAAAAACGCCTGCCGTAAATGGCAGGCGTTTCAAAATTGTTTCAGAGAATAAACGACGACTAGTCGTCTTCGGGCTTATACTTTTCGTGGCCGTGCTTGCGGGCATCATTGATCTTAGCTACGATTTCTTCCGCACCCGCATTGTCGCCTGATTTCAAGGCCGCTTCGAGCTGGCCAATCAAGCCTGTAGTCCGTTTCATCGCCTTTTGGTAACCTTCCATGAACTTCTTCTTCTCATCGCCGGAAAGATCCCCTGCGAGAATTGGAGTCAGTTTGGTCGATTCTTGCGCCGCTTTCTTTACTTTCGCTACTAAGGCAAGGGTCGACTCGTTCTTCGAGGGATCCTTGATTTGTCTGCGAATCGAGCGCCAGGCCTTGTTCATCGCACTCATTTGGTCTTCGAGAGCGGTGTGTTCATGCTCCCCATCTTCGTGGCTATTTGCTTCTACAAGAGGAACATACGCCAAAAGCATTGAGAGAGCTAGGATGAGAGATCTTTTTTTCATAGATATTTTTACAACTAGATTTAGAGAGAGATAACTCCCAAAATGGAGTTCAAGTTACAACCATTTGTCAACGAGGTTTGTCCCCGTTGGCCCGTGGATCGTCTACTAAGACGCGTCACTTTGGGGAGTTATTCAAATTAAGGCAAATTTGGACTTCTTAGCCGTTGCTTAGTTCCCCTATTGGCTGCTTCTCTCACAAAAAATACCCGGTTCATTCCGAAAAGGAGCAGGAATAATTCCCGCAGGAATTTGGAACTATCCGGCTACTTATCTCGATTGTATCCGGATCTTGCTCAGCCCATTTAGCCGGCAGGCATCCATAACATCCGTAATCGTCTGCAAAGGAGTCATATTGTGAGCCTTAATAAGCACCGGGACATCATTTGAGATCTCCGAGACTCTTGAGAGCACAGCCTGAAGTTCGTCCATCGGCACCGGCTGGTTCTCCAAAAATATCTGACCACCCTCATCTATTCCTACTAAAATGCGTTCCGGATAGTCATTGCGACCGGCAGATTCGATCTTCGGAAGGGTTAAATTCAAGGTCGTCATTTCCTTAAACTGCATGCTAACGAGGAAAAAGAATATCAATATTGTCAATACATCCATCAAGGGGATGATATTGATACTCGCTTTGGTCCGTCTGCGAGCGAGTAGACTCATGAATCTTCGAGACCCATTTGCTCGAGTAAAGACTCGAATTGCACCGCATAGGTTTCAACGCGCCGCTGCAGGTAGCCGTTGGCAATCAGACAGGGTATTGCCACCGCGAGACCAATTACGGTTGTGGTGAGAGCCAAGGCAATCCCCTGAGTGAATGCGGAAGGGTCCGGCATCCCCGTATCCAGAGAAACATTTCCAAAAACTTGCACAAGGCCCGTTACCGTTCCCAACAACCCCAACAAGGGAGCCGCCCCAATAATGATCTCCAGAAAAACGAATCCCCGCTCCATGCGATTAACTTCCAGACGGGCATACGCTTTTACCGCCCCGCTGTCTTGGGAGTGCCGCTTCCAATAGGCGATCACGCGACCTAGCGATGAGTTTCCACCGCCATCAGAAGGACTTCCTTCTACGATTCCCTCAACGATGTGGTTGGGAATGATCGCCGCGCGGCGCAACGCGAACATGCGTTCAAATATAATAAAGCACCCGACAATGGAACACACCATGAGCGGATAGACGAAAATACCGGCTCCTTTGAGAATATCTATCATACTTTCACTAAGTTACTGGGTCTGATAAGGGATGGTTACCTGACCCATATTAGCAATCCTTGTTCAAACGCAAGTTCGCCCTAGACCAAAATACGAATAGATACCCACTTCTGCCCGTTCGTGCGCCGGAAATCCAAACAACGCCTTATTCTAAAAAAATACGCGAGACCTGGAATCGGTCCCGCGTTTAGAAATTACCAATGATCTCCCGCCATGGAGCCATATAGGGCAATTCAGCCACTACTTTAGCGACTTCCGGCTCCCCTTCCGTCAACTCGCCGATCATGTCCCACTTGCCCTCACTGAGAGCCTTGCGAGCCGATTCTCTTACCACCGCAGTCAGATTCTGGTCACCAAAGCGAATGCGTTCGTTCTCAACGTCCAGAGTGATTTCAAGGGAAGGATCCGCCTCAATTGCCGCGGCAATCGTCCGAATGTCTTCTTTGGTCGCGCAAAAACAGGGAATTCCCAGAGTGGTGCAGTTGCCAAAAAAGATCTCGGCATAGCTCTCCGCAACAATGCCTCGGAAACCGTAACGGTAGAGAGCCTGGGGCGCGTGCTCACGGGAGCTCCCGCAACCAAAGTTCTCGCCTGAAAGCAGTATCGTCGCGTCGCTAAATCGACTGTCGTTTAGCGGGTGATCCTTGTCGCTTCCGTCTTCGTTCTTGCGAACGTCGTAGAAGAGGTACTCGCCGAGTCCGTCAAAAGTAACGCACTTCATGAAACGAGCCGGGATAATTCGGTCCGTGTCGATTTCATTGCCCGCGACATAGACGCCTTTGCCGCTTACTTGTGTGATTTTTTCTAATGCCATCTTATCTTAATGTCTCCCAATTTATGCCTTCGCCAGTTCACCAACGCCGAACACCTCGCGGGCATCGGCAATCTCTCCCTTAATCGCAGCTGCGGCTACCATTACCGGACTCATCAAAACCGTTCGACCGGTCGGGCTGCCTTGGCGCCCCTTGAAATTCCGATTGCTCGAGCTAGCGCTCAACTGATCACCGATAAGCTTGTCCGGATTCATCGCCAAACACATCGAGCAACCCGCTCCGCGCCATTCGAAACCGGCGTTTTCAAACACCGTGTGCAAGCCCTTCTCGCGGCATATTAAGTCCACCACTTGAGAACCGGGTACCGCAATCGCCTTAACACCTTCGGCCACTTTTTGACCTTCCAGGTACTTCGCCACTTCTTCAAAGTCTGACAGACGCCCATTGGTACAGGAGCCTATGAAACAAACATCCACTTTCGTACCTTTGATCGGGGCCCCAGCGGGCAATTTCATGTACTCTAGGGCTTCCGCAACGAGAGCCTTGTCCTTTTCCGCAGACCCTTCTACGGTCGGCACGTTCTCAACAACAGAAATCGCCTGCTCAGGATTGATGCCCCAGGTAACGGTTGGAGCAATCTCCGCCGCGTCGAATTCCACGACATCGTCGTATTCACAATCCGGATCGCTCGCAAAAGACTTCCAACGCTCCACCGCAGCATCCCACTCGTCGCCGGTCGGTGAATAGGGACGGCCCTTCAAGTACTCGAACGTCTTCTCGTCCGGATTGACGTATCCCGCGCGGGCGCCGCCTTCGATAGACATATTGCAAACCGTCATCCGCTCCTCCATCGAAAAATTGTCGAATACCGATCCACCATATTCGTACGCAAAACCGGTTCCCCCTTTTACTCCGAGCTTTTGGATGATGTGCAAAATGACGTCTTTGGCATAAACGCCGGGACGTAGCTCACCGTTCACATTGATGCGGCGAACCTTGAGTTTAGCCAACGCCATCGTCTGGGTAGCCAGCAGGTCACGAATCTGGGTAGTGCCTATTCCGAATGCGATCGCCCCAAACGCTCCATGCGTCGACGTATGAGAGTCGCCACACGCAATTGTCGTTCCGGGCTGTGTAATGCCTTGCTCAGGTCCCACCACGTGTACGATCCCTTGCTTTCCGCTCGGCAGGTCAAAGAAGGTAACTCCGGTTTCCTCGCAATTGCGGCGCAGCTCTCGGATCATCGCATCGGCCAGCGGATCCGCGAATGGCTCCTGGCGTTGGTCGGTCGGTACGATGTGGTCTACCGTGGCGAACGTGCGATGCGGATAGGCTACTTTCAAATTGAGATCGCGCAACATGCCAAAGGCCTGCGGACTCGTGACCTCATGAATGAGATGCGTTCCGATCAGCAATTGCGTTTGGCCGTTCGACAGCGTTTTAACCGCGTGCGCGTTCCATACTTTTTCGAATAATGACTGGCTCATTTTTTAAAACTAAAGATTGGTTTTACTAAACGATCAAACGTGTCGCCCATTCAGGCAAGTTAGATTCTCAATCCTCCGACCTAAAAGAACTAGGGCTGTACCGGCTCGGAATTGAGCTCTTTTCGGTAGGATCGAGGCGTGACGCCAAGCCTCTTTTTGAACTGCCGATTGAATGCGCTTACGTTTCGAAAACCGCTTTCGTTGGCTATTCTAGAAACGGGCATGCGCCGACGCGCCCCTAATAGCCTGGCTGCGTGTCGCACTCGAATCACTGCCAAATAGTCGGCCAGTTTTTGCCCGCTTGCCCTTCGGAAGAACCTTGAAAACGAGTTCGGCTCCATCCCCACCAGCTGGGCGAGAGCGTTTCGCTCAACCCTAGACCTAAAATGATCCTCTAGATATTGGTAGACTCGTTTTAGTCGGGCCTGATCCTTACCGCTTCTAACATCTAGCTCCTGTTCTTCAACGACTTGCCAATCATCCACATTTGAAAGCAGATCGAGCAAGGCGTGGGTTCGAGCGATCCGGAGCATCCCCTTCGCCCCAAGAATCGTCTTCAATCGCGCTTCAATGCGCTGATAAGCCTGAAGGCGAACGTAACCCCCTCGACCTATTCTCTCGAGATAGGCTTTCACACCCGCCGCCTCTTCAAGTTCAAGAAAGTCGTTGGAAAGCGCTTGGGTAGGAATCTGAATCACAAGACCCGAAACCGGAACCGATCTTCCTCCATTGGTTTCCGCTTTCCAAAACCTCAACGTACCGGCCTTTACGTAGGCGATCGTTCCTGGTTCAAATGTGGCCTCGGACGAGGCAATTTGAAAATTTCCACTTCCTTGGGTGACAAGAACTAGTTCATCACAATCATTTGCGTGTAAGGTATCTGCAAAAACCTGTCTATCAACGTTGTAAACTAGTATGGAAGCTTCGTTAACATTTAAATCAGGCCGCGTATTGAAAATCATATCTGAAATCTATTATTTTATAACTTTTAGGCCTGATACTATAATTTTAGGTTATATTTTCATTATACTAACAGATTTTCATCCGACAACGACCAAAAAAAGCGGGTACCCTCAAAGAGGCACCCGCCAAATACATTTAATCTGGAATGGCTCGACTCTACGAGGCGACTGCCCCGTTAGCGGCTTCTCGAGCGGCTTCTCCGAGAGGCGTGCTGATGTAACGCTCGCTGCTGCTCGCGGCAATCGTTACAATTCGCTTCCCAGCCATTTCCGGTCTCTTCGCTAGCTCTATTGCCGCCCAAATCATCGCCCCAGAAGAAATGCCAACGCTGAGCCCGTCCTTCAACGCTGCCGCCCGCGCGGTGGCAAACGCATCGTCGTTCTCTACTTTGATGACATCGTCTATAATGCCCGTATTGCAATTTTTAGGGATAAAGCCCGCGCCGATTCCCTGAATCTTGTGCGGCCCCGGATTGCCGCCCGAAATGACCGGGCTATTGATGGGCTCTACCGCGACCGTCATCAAGCTACGCCGACTTTTGATTACCTCTGAAACTCCCGTGATAGTCCCTCCTGTTCCAACCCCCGAAACAAATGCGTCTAACTCCCCGCCTGTCGCGTCCCAAATTTCCTCAGCAGTGGTACGGCGGTGGATCTCTGGGTTAGCCGGATTCTCGAATTGCTGCGGCATAAACGCCTTGTCTCCAATTTCCGCTACCAGCTCTTGGGCTCGGGCGATGGCTCCCGGCATTCCTTTAGGCCCTGGAGTCAAAACGAGTTCAGCGCCTAGCATATTTAGCAGAACGCGACGCTCCATCGACATCGTTTCTGGCATGGTGAGGATGAGTCGATAGCCTTTAGCGGCAGCAATGAACGCCAGCGCGATCCCTGTGTTTCCCGAAGTGGGCTCGATGATCACTCCACCTTCAGTGAGTTTCCCCGCTTTTTCGGCCGCTTCGATCATCGCGATTCCAATTCGATCCTTAACGCTTGAGAGTGGATTGAAATATTCACACTTAACGTAAATCTCCGCGTCCAGACCTTCCGCTAAGGCGTTCAGTTTTATCAGGGGCGTGTTGCCTATCGCCGCCGTTACATTCGGGTATATCTTTGCCATGGTTCCACCATTTATCCGCTTCTTGCCTAAGTGAGTCAATCTTCTAGAGCTAGAATTTCTAGCCCAAGCTGACGTCACCCGCACAACCGCTCCGGACCCTCAACTCTGCCCTAAAACCAGCTTTAATGCGTCACCAAGTTTGGGATACAGAAACCGATATCCCGCATCGGTTAGACCTTTTGGCTCCGCACGGCAACTGGAAAGAAGCCCTTCGTCGGCAAACTCTCCAATCGCAGCCTTAAGGACTGGAGCAGGTACGTTGAAAAAGGCTGGCCTTCTCAACACTGAGGCCAGTGTTTTCCCGAAGGACTTGTTCCGCTCCGGATTTGGAGACACCAAATTATACGCTCCGGATTCACCTTTCAGCATCAGATGATGCACGGCCGCAATCCAGTCTTCCAAAGCAATCCAAGACATCCATTGCTCCCCGGAACCAAAGGAGCCTCCCAGTCCAAGCTTAAAAGGAGGAAGCATTTTTCGCAACGCCCCATCTCCGGCATCCAAGACAATTCCAGTCCTAAGACAGATCACGCGATCGACAAATCCGCTTCCCAAACTGGCCTCCGCCTCCCAGTCTTTACAAACTTCCGCCAGGAACCCGTCGCCTGACCCATCGGCTTCGTTGACCAGTCGGTCTCCACAATCACCATAGTATCCAACCGCAGACCCTGAAATGAATACCTTTGCAGGACGGTCCATTTTCTCCATCGCGTCTACCAGCAACTTTGTCGAATTAATCCGGCTGGCGTGAATCTGTTTTTTGAGGGCTTCGTTCCATCTGCTCGCTCCAAGGTTTTCGCCCGCTAGATGTATGATGGCATCAAAACCGTTCAAATCCTTCGAATCAATGCTCCCATTTTCAGGATCCCAACCGACATCGCCCTGGCGAGGGTTTCTTGACAATACGGATACTGAGTGCCCCTGAGCTTTGAGAAAGTCCGCTAAACGGCTTCCGATAAACCCATACCCACCCGAAATGAGGACATTGAATCTAGGATAGGTCCGAAACGCGTTCCAAGCCGTGAGATCACTCCGGGTGATTTCATGCCGATAACGGAAAACTCGCTCCAAGTCCGATGCCACAAACCGCCCTCCAAACAACGCGCCTAATTTCCCAGCAGGCAAAGAATAGTCGATTGAGTCAGTTAGGCGGCATTGATGGGAATCCACTTCCGAGAACTCATGCCGGTGTATCCACTCTGCAAAGGGTCCCTTCAATTGAGAATCGACAAAGAAGGAACCTTCCAATCCATCCGTGATCTGAGCAACCCAATCGGTAGAGATGCCCAACCGCTTCAAGCGAATATGAATATTAGCCCCTTTCTCAATTCCCCCCTTCCGAGATACGATGTCCATTGACTGCCAAGGAGGGATCAACCGTTCGAAAGCTCCGTCCCGCCCATGCCATCGGTACAGTTCTTCCGCCGCGCAAGGAATTGTCGTTGTCTTCTGGTATTGGGCCATTGCCTTCTTTACCCTATGAACCAGACCTATACCGAATTTATAGAGATTCCGAATACAGGTTTTCGTATTCCTTCACCACATTCGTCCAGGAAAAGTCCTTCGACATGCCGTTCCGCCGAATCCTGTCCGTGGCGTCTTTTGAAGAAAAGAGCTCAAGTGAGTAATCCAGCGCTTTCCCAAATTCCTTCACATCGGGCTGAAAGAGCAGTCCCGTTCCCGTTTCTTCGTTCTCTCGAATGTCCACCACCGTATCGTGCAACCCGCCTACATCCGAAACTAAAGGTGGCGTTCCATAGCGCTGGCTGTACATCTGATTGAGTCCGCAGGGTTCGAAAATCGATGGCATCAGATAAAAATCAGAGCCCGCTTCGACTAGGTGGGACATTCCTTCGTCGAGGACCATGCAAACTCCAACTATTTTCGGATGCGACTTGGTCCACCGCTTCAACGCCCGTTCGTAAAACGGATCCCCCATTCCCAGCACCACGAGCCGGCAATCATTTTCGACAAAGAAGCTCATCTGCTTAAGGAGCAGATCCAAGCCCTTTTGCTCGGTCAACCGACAGACCATTCCGTAAACCGGCTTTTCCGTATCGGACAGTCCTACTGTATCCAACAGTTTTTTACGGCAAATTTTCTTTCCAGCGAGATTTTTCGCTGAATAATTGGCCGGCAGGAACGCATCCGTCTCTGGATTCCAAACATCGTAATCAATTCCATTGGCGATTCCCACAAGGTCTTCCTCGCGAACTGACAAGGCGCCCTCCATTCCACATCCGAAATCTGGAGTCAGTATCTCTTTAGCGTAGTTTGGACTTACGGTTAGAATCTTGTCAGCGAAGAAAATACCTCCCTTGATCATGCTGATCTGTTCGTAAAACTCGATTCCATCCAGTTCGTTGAATTCATCGGGAAGATTTGTGAATCGAAACGAGCCACTGGGAAACAAGCCCTGAAAAGCAAGATTGTGAATCGAAAAGAAGGTTTTCAGCGCGAGCGAAATACCGTGCTCCTGCTCCACTATTCTTAGCAAGAGAGGGGCCAGGCCGGTTTGCCAATCATGGCAGTGAAATACATCAGCCTTAATCTCAAGGACATGCATCGCTTCTACAATTGCCTTGCAAAACCAGATAAAGCGCCGATCATTGTCATCGTAATCGCGATTCGCACTTCCGTAAGGATTCGAACGATCGAAAAACTCGTCACGACGAATTATGTACAATGTCTGGCGTTTTCCAATCGGCACCGCGTACACTTCTCCTCTGAGAAAGTCGTCACCCAGCTCAATCTGAAGAACCACCTTGAGCTTGGCTTTCGAAAACTCCGGGGATTCCAGAACCTTTCGATATCCTGGAATAAAAAAAGAGATGTCGTGACCAAAACGAGACAGAGACTTGCAAAGAGCACCCGTAACGTCAGCCAGCCCCCCTGTTTTAAGATAGGGAAACATCTCACTTGCCGCATGAACAATTTTCATCGTTCTGGAATTTTTAAATGAAGTACGGGCGAATCCAATCTAATTCTACACCCAATAAATGAAACTAAGAGAACAAATAATAGCGCTGTTGCAAGCGGAGGAATACATTCCTCAAAGCAAAAACGAAATTTCCCAAGCCCTGGGCCTCGCAAAGAAGGACCGACGCAAATTAGACTTTGAGCTAAGAGGGCTTCTTGGTCGCGGAGATGTCATAATTATCAAAGGAGACCGCTATTGCATTCCCAGCGATGCCAATCTGCTAACGGGCTCGATTCGATTTCGCCAGAAAGGGAACGCCTTTGTCATCCCTGAAAAAATTAGGAGCGGAAACCCAATCGACCCAATTGAAATCGACGCTACGGACACAGGCGTATCCATGCATGGGGATCGCGTGGTGATTAGAATATACGACCAGCATACACCACCCAAAATCAAGGGCCATCGCAAACAGAGACCCACACTTTATCCAGACAGGCTAAGAGGCCGTGTCATTCGTATCCAAGAACGAGCGAGAGACACGATCGTAGGTAATCTGCAAAAGACGCGCTTTTTCTACTATGTCGTTCCAGATGATCCTCGACTCATCCACGACATCTACGTTCCCGACCCTAAGAACTCGAAGATTAAGCCTAAACCCAAAGTAGGTAGCAAGGTGGTGGTTAAACTTCATGAATGGAAACAAAGACATGTAAACCCGGAGGGTGAGATCATCCTCAATCTCGGCGGAACTCACGAGCCACAGGCCGAACTCATGTCGATCCTTCACAAGTACGACCTCAATCCTGATTTTCCTCAAAGCGTCATGAATGAGGCCAAGGCCATTCCCCAAACCGTTGGACAAAACCAACTGAAAGGGCGAGAGGACCTGAGGGACGTATTCACTTTCACCATCGACCCCGATGACGCCAAGGACTTCGACGATGCCCTGTCATTAGAGACCGTATCGGGCAACCTGCTCCGTATCGGTATCCACATTGCGGACGTAGGCGCCTACGTACAGCCAAACTCGCAGTTGGACAAAGAAGCCCACAAAAGAGGAAATTCCACTTATCTAGTGGGGACGGTTATACCCATGCTTCCGCACGCGCTTTCCAATGGGGTTTGCAGTCTTAAAGAAGATGTCGACCGCCTGACAAAATCAGTCTTCCTAACCTTCACTAAAGGAGGAAAGCTCAAGAGTACCGAATTTTCCAATACCGTAATCAGAAGCAACAAAAGGCTAACCTACAAACAAGCCTACACTCTCTTGTTCAATGATGATCTCACGGTAGCCCGGAATCTAAAGCTCCCACCCGCCCACCAGACGGGCTCTACGGGAAGAGCACTCTCGGAATTGAAACAATCTGAACTCGCCCAACTTCAAGGCTCAATTCGATCGCTCTGGAAAGTCGCATCCAAAATGCGTTACGAGAGAATGCGAGCGGGTAGCCTTGATCTCGATATGAGCGAAACTAAAATCTTCGTCGACAAAGATGGGTTTGCGGACCGGCTAGAAAAGGTTGTCAACGACGAGAGTCACCAACTGATTGAAGAGTTCATGCTTGCGGCCAACGAGGCCGTAGCGAAAGCCATGCGCGATGCGAATCTCCCCTGTCTCTATCGAACGCACGACGATCCCGACGAGGAAAGGCTAAACGAGCTTCGCGAGTATCTCGCAACCTTTGGTGTCACAGTGGCCAATCTGAATGTACGTTCGGAAGTAGTGAAACTAATCCAAATTCTGGATACTCATGCTCAAGGGCATATACTGAAAACCCAGCTTCTCAGGTCCTTGAAGAAAGCTTGCTATCGCTCGACTCCAGATGGGCACTATGGACTTAACAAAAAGAACTATTGCCACTTCACCTCTCCCATTCGCCGCTATTCAGATCTAGTGGTACACCGAGTGTTCAACTATTTCCTGGTGAAAATGAAAGGCCACAAACCCTTGGCAGGAGCGCTTCCCCAAACGAATATAGCTCGAGCCAACGCCCTCGCTGAGCACTTGAGTCTAACTGAGGTAAACAGCACCGAAGCAGAACGGGAATCCGTCAAGGTCAAGCTGCTGGAGTTCTTTGAGCGAGAAATCGAAAAACCGAAAAAATCCCAGTTCACTGCAGTTATCACTGAGGTTAGAAATCATGGGATGTTCATCGAACTTGTAGAGTCCAATGCGTTTGGCATGGTCCATATCTCGACGCTAAAAGACGATTTATACCGGGTGGACAACAGCGGCACGGCCATCATCGGCAGAAGGACCCGAAAAAAATATCGGGTGGGACAAAAAGTGAACGTGCTCGTACATCGAGTAGACCGATTCAAGCGGCAGGTTGATTTTCGAATTTCCGGCTGACCCATTCCGCCGCCATTGCATCTCTCAAAAACCTACTAAAGCGAGCCCCTTATCCCATGACAGAATCCTCGCGGCCTTTTTAGGATGATTCGAACTCGCAATCGAAAAGGAGCCTCAACAGTTTTTCTGCGTATGCAGCACTATAACTATCAGGATATTTTCAAACAGCTGTTCGAAACGGCGGTTTCCCAATACGAGAGAGGAAATAGGGATAAGGACTCCTATTTTTCCAATCACGAGCAATCGCAAATCGCTGCGAATGGTTGGCGGGCACAAGATTTTTTCGACTACGCCGAGGACCTCAATCAATGGGGCGAACCGACCTATGAGGTCGCGCAGTCGATTGAGCAGGTCCGTCGAGAGTACTTCCTGCACAAGCTTGATGGGGAACCCTCCTCCAACCGCATCTCCGCTTCTGAACTTCCCGCAAAGTCCGATTCGCTCGGAGGCATCGCTTGGCTGCCAAGAATCCTACCCAAAGCCCGCGGCAAGCTCCTGGGCGAACTGCCAGACGAAATCATGTACTGCTGTGGCGGCGACAGAAACTTCCTGGAAACACACGACATCCATCCATCCGAATTTCTGCGCGTTGTTTGGGCAAATTGGGACAACGACCAAGGGGTTCTCGATTTCGTCAAATCCCGCAGCCCAGCCTTCTAGCCGAGTGCTCGTTTAGTCGACGAACAGGGAGAACCGCCCCTGGGCGAACCCTAGGACGGCCGAAAACAAGTGGGAGTCTCCATATGGAGTCGCTAGCAAGCCCTCACCTACTCTATCTCAATCGCCATATAGCGATAGAATCCTTCGATGTAGACGAAGAGAGCGACTTTCGTTCCCGACTCGAGAAGCTTTTTCGCGTCACTCACTGTGTACACCGCTTCCCCTTTAATCTTCTCGATCACCATGCCAACCACTAGCTGGCGGGCGTAAGGGCTATCGGGCGAAACACTCGTAACAACAAGTCCGCTCTCAACTTCATCGCCGATCTGGTACTTCTGTTTCAGCTCATCGCTTAAGGGTGCCGCCTCAATGCCTTGCAAAAGTTCCCGGTCTCGGGATCCGCCAAAGGAGGCTTGGCCTTGCGGCTTCCTTTGGCCGAGCACCACATCCGTCTTAAAGTACTTTTCGTCTCGATATACCGTGAGCTCTACAGAGGATCCTGGAGACTTGGCAGCAATCTTGAGGCGCAAATCACTCGCAGACTGTACTTCGTCGTCAATAATCTTCACAACGACGTCGCCCACTTGCAAACCAGCCTCATCGGCTGGAGATCCTGGAATCACATGATTCACCAAGGCTCCTTTTGTGTCTGAAAGACCCATCGCTTCAACCAAATCGCTATCCAATGGCTGGATACCAACGCCCAAGAACCCGCGAGAAACGGAACCCTCTTCAACTAGGCTAACCATCACATTGTGGGCCAAAACTGTTGGAATCGCAAATCCGATCCCTATGTTACCGCTGCTTCTTCCATCCGTTAGGATTAGCGTATTAATTCCGATTAGCCGCCCTTGGGCATCAACCAATGCTCCACCAGAGTTTCCCTGGTTTATCGACGCATCCGTTTGAATAAAATTCTCGAATCCATCCTCGATCATGCCCAATCCGTCCCGACCTTTGGCAGACACGATGCCCATAGTCACCGTTTGGCCGACTCCAAGTGGGTTGCCGATCGCGAAAACGACGTCCCCCACTTCTATCTGATCACTATCCGCCAGTACCGCAAAAGGGAGTTTCTCTTTGCTCTCCACTTTGAGTACAGCGACGTCTGTTTGCGGATCGGTTCCCACTACTTTCGCCTCAAGCACTCGACCACCCTGCAGGCTGACCGTAACCTCACTCGCATCCTCTACTACATGATTATTTGTAAGGATGTATCCATCATTTGAAACAATGACACCAGACCCCTGCCCTTGAATTTCTCTTTGCCTCGGCACCTGGCCTTCTCCGAAGAATCTCCAGAAGGGATCATTTTGCAATTGGCTACTTGTATCCATCACGCGGGTCGATGAAATATTAACCACTGCAGGACGGGCTTTCGACAAGGAATCCGAATAGCTTACTACAGCGTTCGTTGAGCTTCGATCGAGTGGCTCACGATCGATCTTTACCTTATCGGCAATCGAGTCCTCTCCAAATAAAGTTGAGACAAGTGAAACGGCAAAAGCGGTGATAGTCGCCAAGCGAATACTTTTCATATTCTTAGATCTTATTTCCATAATTTCTGACTGTGACACATAACAGTGCCAATGGTTTCCGAGCATACAACGAATAATCTATGAGGATAATTGCCCCAATTGTGATTCCAAGCGCTGAACCCGCTTGAAAAGTTCCGGCAACTTGCGCTGCACCACGGTAATACGCTGATAGGCGTTCAGCGGAATAGCAGGTGTGCCTCCAGATATACTTTTAGGGGGAAGATCCGAGAAGGCTGCCGAGCACCCAGCCAGTTTGGATCCTTGCCCAATCGTGAGGTGACCCGAAGCTCCTGCCCGTCCCCCAAAGACGACAAAATCTTCAATCGTTGTACTGCCGGCGATACCCACCTGAGCGCAAAGAATACAGTGCCTTCCGATGCTAACATTGTGTCCCACCTGCACATGATTGTCGATTTTAGTCCCTTGCCCCACAAAGGTGGCCCCCAACCTGCCGCGATCGATCGACGAATTCGCTCCAACTTCTACATCGGATTCCAATTCAACCCAACCGAGATGAGGAATTTTCTCGTGTCGCTGACCATTGAATTCATAGCCAAAACCATCCGCGCCTAATACAACCCCTGAATGCAGACGAACTCGGTCTCCAATCCTAGTGTCCCGCAAAATACTGACATTTGAGGAAATCCAGCAATCTGAGCCGATACTTACCTCTTCGTCTATCACGGTACCCGCATGTATCTGAGTGTTTGGGCCCACTTTAGCGCCTCCACCCACCACGCAGAAGGGCCCTAGGTACGCCGATTCGTCGACTTCGGCGGTGGGATCAACGATCGACGACGCGTGCACGCCGGCCGGCTTGCGCGGCCACATGGATTGGGCGATCGATTCACAGGCACGAGCTAGAGCTAAATTCGGGTGCTTAACTTTGAGGAACAGCTGATTCTGCTGCGGGCTTAGCTGGCAATCTTCCGGAACAAAAACAACACTTGCTTTTGTTTTCTCCAAATCCGGTACGTACTTCGCCAGACTCAAAAAGGAAAGGTCCCCGTCAACGGCTTCTTTGAGAGTCGCAACGCCATGGACGCATTGCCCATCGAAAGCGCCCGCTTCCTCGACTGATTCCGCGCTGGCTCTGATTTCATCGATGCTTAGCTCAAATCGCATTTGGTTTGATTGGGATAATTGTGGATGAACCGTTCTCCGATGCCCATTTGGAAACGAAAAAACCCTGCCAATCAAGGCAGGGTTTCAAAAATTAAGATGTCTGTGCCGCTATTCAGCTGCAGCCGCGGGTTCTTCTTCGCCTTTGGTCGCGTTAATTCGCGTAACTACCTCAGCCGTAATATCCATCGATTCATCAAACGTGTATACCGTAGGCATTCCGTTTTGAGAGGCTCCAGAGGTATCGAGAACGAGCGATGCGCTGCGCTCTTTTGCCACCTCTGTCACCACTTCCATGATTTCCTTTGTGAACAAGCTCATCTGGGTGTTTTGACGCGCTGCGAGCTGGCGCTGAACGTTCTCGGCAAATTGGCGCAGCTCGTTTTGCTTTTGGGCAATTTCCTGGTACTTGATACGAGCATCCTCTTTGGCATCGTTGCGGGCCTGCTCCGTAAGGATATCGCTTCCCGCTTGTTCCACCAGCTCTTGATACTCCTGCTCGAGGGTCTTGCCTTCCTCGTTGATCGAAGCAACGCGTTCTTGCGCCTGCTCCTGAGTAACTTGAATTTGCTGCAAAAACTCCTGTACCTTGTAGTACTGCTCGGCAGCGCTGTTCACGCTGATCGTGAGTATTACGGTCTCAGCCTGAGCCAAGACCGAACCAAAGCCAGTCATTGCAAGCAAGGTTAGGGATGAGATAAAAGTTTTCATTGATTTCATAGGGAAAATTTTTTTTGGGGGACCTACAAACTATAATCTTCCGCCAAATGTAAAGTTGAATTGAGCGCCATTGTCATTTCCTCCGATTTCCGGGGAGCCTGAAGTCGTGATAGGAATCGCATAATCCAATCTCAGAGGTGTTCCCATCACGGAAATTCGGATGCCAACCCCGAAGTTGTCATTCCAACCGCTATTGTTGTATCCAAGCGTTACCCCTTGGCCCCCAAACAGCGCCGTTGCCTGCTCTCTATCGAGGCTAAAGTCGCCCGCCGCCTTATTCACGAAGCCGCCATCATAGAAAATCGCTCCATGGAAACCATCTGTGAATCCGATCGTGTACTCCGCGCTGAACAGGCCATAGGTCTTTCCTCCCACTTCAAAGGGCCTGCGCTCTAGCGGACTTGTGCCCCTCAAAGCAGGGTCCAGTGGGATGAAGCCATTTTCCTTGGGCGAAACGTCGCGAAACTCGAAACCTCGCAACGTATTGGGCCCCCCAAGATAAAATCGCTCCTCGAAAGGCACGAACGAGCTGTCTCCCGACTCCTTGACCACACCCGCCCGTAAGAGGAACGCAATCGTCTGCGAGTGCCAGGTAGAGAGCGGCAAATGGAACAGATTGCGACTTTCGATCTTATTGTACTGGAATACGCCCCCTAATGGTCCGCCTGCAGTAGTGAGATCCAATTCGTAACGGGATCCACTAAACGTGTTGATAATCCGATCTCGGCGGTCGCGAAGCAGCAACAAATTCACTTTGGATATTTCACCGTTGCTCTGTTCAAATAATTCTCGCTGAGATTGATCTAGCTCTGAGCTGAAGCCCGAGTAGCCGTAAGAAACGAGCGAGTAAGACAATCGGGCCTCAATCAGCTCGATTAGACGTTTACGGATATAGACATCGAATCCCGTCTGGCCAACTTCATAAAGGCTCGAGAAACTGTTGCTGGTATCGAAAAGGTTAAAGCCGAAAGCCAGTCGTCTCTCAAACAGCCAAGGCTCCTCGAAAGCGAGAACGATCTGGGAAGAGAGCGATCCAATTTGAGCTCTCAAACGAAACTTCTGACCATCCCCCTGGAAAGCCCCGCGCCAGTTGAATATGTCAAAATTCGACTGTGTCAGCTCAACAAAGAACGTCCCTTTTTCGAGCGAACTAAAACCCGCCCCGAACGAAAAGTTACCGGTCCGGCCTTCGCGGAATGTGATCTTCAAGTCGCGGCGTCCTGGAATCTGATTTACCTGCGGGGTCACGTTGACGTCCTCGAAATACCGCGTGTTCTCCAGACGCATTCGCGAGGCATCCATGCGTACACTATCAAAGGTGCTTCCGGGTCCGAGCGCCAACTCGCGTATCACAACGGTACTCTTAGTTTTAGTATTTCCTTCGATTTCGATAGATTCTACCTGGTACTTTTCACTTTCGTAAATTTCGTATTCGATATCGATGTTCCCGGTGGTGACGTTTGGAACTCGAGTGAGACGAACACGCGTCTCCATGTATCCAAATTGCCCATAAAAATCCTCGATGCGCTCGAGATCTTCATCCAGGCGTTCGGGCCGGTAACGGTCGCCGGGTTTAACTCTCAGCATCAAACGAAGAATGTCGTCCTTGTAGAGCTCGTTGCCTTCGAAACTGACACTGCCAACCTTGTATTCCTTTCCTTCGTCGACCCCGATCTCGATGACCATCCGCCGTTTCGAAGGATAAGAGAACTGCACCTGGGAAGGGTTGATATCGATATCCAAGTGACCCTCCTCCATATAGACGTCCTTCAGCTTTTCCAGATCGTCCTCAAACTGATCCGCGTCAAATTTCCCTGAGCCCGTGAAGAGAGAGAAGAATCCCTTCTTTTTCGTCTTCATATTCCGGCGGAGCTTCCGGGATTTCACATTCTCGTTCCCAGCGAATTTGACTTTGCTGATCTTATACTTGCCGCCTTCTCGGATCCTGTAGATCACATTCCCGAATCCAGTCGCCGGGTTGCGGTCGATCTCGTATTCGACACGGGCTTGCGAGTACCCGCGCTTCAAGTAATACTCCTTGAGCGTGTGCGCCCCCTCTTTCACGCGGCGTTCGTTCAAAATATTGTTCGCCTGAATCTCTAGCTCATTTTCCAAACGGCGGTCCCGGATCTTCTCGTTTCCATCGAAACTGATTGAGGCGATACGAAACTTCGGACGGATATCAAAAAACAAATCTACCTCGTTATCTCCAATCGGCTGCAACCGAACTTCGATGTGCTCGAAGAGCTGGGTCCGGTAAAGTGTTCGGATATCGCGGTCGATCGCTATCTGATCATAGACCTCGCCTTCTCGCAAAGACATGTTGGCCCGAGCGACTTCTTCGTTCACATTGGACAAGCCAGTGAAATTGATGATGAGCTTCCGAATCGTTGGCGGTTCAACGTTCTCAGGAGTGTCAACGACCTGTGCTTGGGCAGCTGAAAACAGACTGGCGAGAGCCAAAAACAGGAGGAGAAGATATCTGGCGGAGCTATTCCGTGTGGTTTTCAAAGCGGGTGTATTCTTTTCGGAAGGTTAATTTGATTTCCCCAACCGGACCATTTCGTTGCTTGGCGATGATTAGGTCGGCGGTGTCGGCTGCTACCGAATGCTCGTCCCCCGCGTCCTTAGGTCGAGCCAAAAGCAGAACCACATCAGCATCTTGCTCAATGGATCCCGATTCGCGGAGGTCGGAGAGTTTCGGTTGTCGTTTTTCTTTCTCGGAATCACGGTTTAGCTGACTTAGTACAATCACAGGAACGTTGAGTTCCTTGGCAAGGGTTTTTAATCCTCGAGAAATTTCGGATATTTGCTGTTCGCGCTGAATTTTAGGGTCTGTACCAGTAAGGAGCTGAAGATAGTCGATCACAATCAAACCCATATTGTCGTTGCGAGCCCAAATGCGGCGCGCTTTCGCGCGAAGCTGATTAATCGTCACATGCCCCGAATCGTCGATCCACAAACGGGCATTCTTGAGTTCCTTGGCCGCTTGAGCTAAATCCTGTTGCTCCTCCTTATTCACGAAGCCTTCCCGCAATCGTTGTGAACTCACCTTGGCCCGGCTGGTCAGCAGACGCATGGCAAGCTGCTCCGCGCTCATTTCCAAACTGAAGATGAGAACTCCCGCACTCTGCCTCCCCGGCTTCATCGGCAGCGCAACCGCTTCAGCAATGTTCATCGCCAAGCTTGTCTTACCCATGGAAGGGCGAGCGGCCAGAACCATCATTTCCTGAGGATGGAGCCCAAAGGTCATCTTATCAAGATCATCGAATCCCGATGACAGCCCCGCCAATTCACCGCGTCCCGCGATAAGCTTCTGAACCAGCTTCACCGCATCATCGACCGATTTCTTAATCGGTTGGGAGGTATCTGCAACTCGGTCATCGCTGATCGCGAATATCTCCTTTTCAATATCGTCGATAAAATTCTCCAGTCCGCCATCGAGTTGCGGCTCAAAGCAGCTCTTTACCGTTTTGGTTGCGGTGTAAATCAGGCGGCGCAAAAGATATTTTTCTCGGACGATGTCGAGGAAGTAGGAAGCGTGCGCGGTTGTCTCAATTTGGGTAGCGAGTTCGGCCACATAGACGGGTCCACCAATCTCGTTTAACTGTCCCCGATTATTGAGTTCTTCCGCCAGAATTTTGGCATCGAGTATCGACTTTGTTTCGAATACTTCGACGCAGGTGTTGTATATCGTTTGATGGGCCTGGCTGTAGAAGGCCTCCTGAGGCAACTTCATCGCTAAACACCGGGAGATGACTTCCGCTGGATCGATCAGGCAGGCCGCAAGCAAGCCTTTTTCAGCGTCGAGACTGTGAGGCAAAGTCCTCCCCGCCGTTACTAAATCGACGGGGGCGTTTAGAGTTTCGGTACTCGAAGGCTTAAACGGCATGACCTGTTAAGCCTGGAAAATCATCAGTCTTCCGAAGAAGCTGCTTCCTCTTCCGCTACGTCTTCAACAATCGGATTTTCGGATACAACGTCGAACTTCAGTTCCGCTTCAATATCCTGGAAAACCTTGATCGTCACCGAGTGTTGCCCGATTTCCTTGATAGGCTCGCTCAGCAGCACTTGCTTGCGAACGATCTTGTCAAATCCCGCCTCAACCAGCTTCTCATGAATGTGGATAGCAGTAACCGCTCCGAACATCTTTCCCGAATCGCCCGTTTTTACTGCGATCGCAAAATGCGTTTCCGAGATCTTAGTTGCTTGGACCTTCGCATCTTCAAGATTCTTCGCTTCCCGCTCGGCGCGGCGAACCTTAAGCGCCTCGATCTGTTTGCGGTTTGCCCGGGTGAGAGGAACCGCATATTTATGAGGGAGCAGGAAATTGCGGGCAAAACCTGCCTTTACCTTAACCTGATCACCTTCCGCGCCCAAATTGTCAACGGGCTGAATGAGTAGTACTTCGCTTGTAGCCATGGCCTTATATAATTAAAAATGTTTATTCGAAAATGGGTTGGTTAAAAAGGAACATCTTCCTCGATGTCTTCACTCTTGCTTGCAGAACCGCTTGCGGGTGAGCTCTCCCTGGCAGGCGGGGCGGAATCCGACTGGCTGTATCCGCCACCTTCGCCCCGTTGGCTGATCAACTGCATGTTCTCCAGAACGACTTTCATCTTACTGCGTTTCTCCCCCTCTTTGTTCTCCCAAGAATCGAGTTTGAGTCGGCCTTCTACAAAAAGAGGGTTTCCTTTGGAAACGTATTTAGAAATTGTTTCTGCCTGCCGGCCCCAAGCCTCTACGTCGACAAACGTGGTCTCCTCCTGCCGCTCCCCATTCGAATTGTTGTAGATCCGATTAACGGCGAGGCCAAATTGGCACACGGCAGTGCCTGATGGAGTAGCCCGCAATTCTGGCTCGCGGGTAAGGTTTCCCATCAAAAGAACTTTGTTAAAATTTGGCATGGGTCGGAACGGGGGTCAGGGTTAGAGAATCAATTAAATCTTCTGGATTATCTTGTGCGACACCAGTTTGTTCAAGCGAAGTTTTTCCAACACGTTTTTGTGCATGTTAGAGTCGCCTGTCAGCTTGAACTGAGCATACACGCCCGTCTCGTAACGCCGGTCAGCAGCTCGAGCGAAGTCGTGCTTTCCCAGGTTTTGGGCTGAGGTGACCTCGGCTCCCGCGCTCTCAAGCTCGCCCTTGAGCCCTTCAACGAGCTCGTCAGCGTTTTCTTCGCGACCGCGAGTATCGAGGATAAAAGTTGCCTTATAGTTGGCCATCTTCTCTGTCTTTGGTTTTCGGTTTTCGGTTTATGTGAATCATCGCCTTGTCGGCTCCCTCTCGTATCAACCTGTCGAGGCAATCGAGATAACGCTCCATTGAAGCGCCAATTAAGGTTTCGTCTTCCTTACTGAATTTTCCCAATACGTAATCCGCAAGATTCATTTCCTTGGGCGTCTTTTGGCCAATGCCTATTCTAAGACGCGTAAAGGTCGGCTTGATACGGGATACGATGTCGCTGAGGCCGTTGTGACCTCCGGGACCCCCTGAGATGCTGACCTTTACTTCGCCTACACCTAGGTTGATCTCGTCATAAATAACGACGACTTCTTCAGGCGGTATCCTATAATAACTGCAAACCTTCTGAATACTGACACCACTCTCATTCATAAACGTGAGTGGTTTAAGCAAATAGATCTTCGCACCCGAACCAGGGGCGAAAACAGAAAGGTCTCCTTTAAAATTGCGGTTTTTCAACCATTCGCTCGCGCCTCGCTTCGATGCGAAGGCGTCGAGAACTCGAAATCCAATATTGTGGCGAGTCTGTTCGTACTCGCTACCCGGATTACCGAGACCGACAATAAGCCGATAGCTCATGGAGGAAAAATTGGGATTGTTTGAAAGAACAAAAAGCGAGCCGCCGACAGCTGCCGGGACTCGCTAGGAAAAATGGTATTTTACTTAATGACGGTGAATACTGGCTGCTCAGCATGATCCATGTACTCTACGCCATCGATAGCAGGCAACTCCTTAATGTGGATCAAGTCACCTACTTTTAATTCGCTAACACTACTCTCAATATAGTCCGGAATGTCTTTTGGCAGGGAGCGAATGGCTACTGAGTGCGCCACATACTCTAGAGTGCCCCCTTCGTTTTTGACACCCCAAGGCTCACCGACGGCGTGAACGGGGACTTCTAGCTGAACGACTTCGTCGTCAGCGATTTCGCGAAAGTCTACATGCAAGTACTTGTCAGTGATCGCATGGCGCTGAACTTCTTGTATGATAGAAGTGCGTGCTGCTCCTTTTCCCTCCTTCACTTTAACGATTGGAGTGGAGTTGCCAATCTCTCGCAGGGCAACCCGCAGTTCGCTAGAGTCTACGAAAAGCTTCGTAGGATCTTTGGATTTACCGTATGCGATCGCTGGGATCTTGCCTTCTTTACGCAGGCGTCCTGAGGCAGCGGAGCCCCCTTCTTTACGAGTTGTTGCGTTGATTGTAAGCTGTTTCATGGTGCCGAAATCTGTCCACTCTCGGGCGTCACGCCTATTAGAGGAGCGGAGAAACGTAAGACCCGTTCTTTGGAAATCAATCAAAAGTTTCGATCAGGTCCACTTTTCTCAGAAAAGCTCAATCTAAGAGTTGACAAGGGCGAAACAAACCGGCTTTTTCCTCCCCCATCGTTGCCCTGTAGCTCAGTGGTAGAGCAGGTGACTGTTAATCACTTGGTCGTTGGTTCGAATCCAACCGGGGCAGCCATTTTTAGCGATCCACCGTCCCCTCCCGGACGGCTTTTTCATATCCGGACAACGACGCCATGTTGGATTTGAACCAACGCGGTGGTTCGACGGAGCGAGCCCGCGAGCGGAGAAGGGGCATGCCGCGCAGGAGGGCGACAACCCCGAAGGCGAGGTACCGAGCCGCAGCCAATCCAACCGGCAATGTCCTCCGAAGCTTGAAGAGCGAAGGAGGAGGCAGCCATTTTTAGCGATCCACCGTCCCCTCACGGACGGCTTTTTTATATCCGGACAACGAAACCCCACTGGATGAGTGCCAGCGACACTCCCCAAGGGGACCCCTTCAATCGAGAATGGCACCGACTCAAGCTTTGGTTTACCCAAGTCCTAATCTGCTAAGTCCAGTGACGGCTCTTCCATGTTCTCCGACAATTCGACCGCCCCATCCTCTACAACGAAGTCAACTATGAGTAGACCCATCATCATAAAGCACACGATCATTCGTCCGACAGCTGACAATCCAAATCCAACCCCGGCGCCGACTCCAGATCGCGCGGCCTCTTTCGGATGACGCTTTGCCCAAACCATTTCAAAGACCACTGCACCAATAACGGGACCGATGAGGATGCCAACAATCCCAAAAAACAAGCCAAGGAACCCTCCCACCAAGGCCCCAATGATACCCCACTTGGTCCCGCCAAACCACTTGGTGCCTACCGCGGTCGCAAAAAAGTCTACTAAACGGTCCAAAACCATTAAGGCCCCTAAAATTCCGATCGCCCACCAGGTAAAAACTTCCGGAAGCATCAGTTTGTGGATAAGCCCCCCCAAAAAAAACACAATTCCACCAGGGATCACCGGTACGAATACACCGATGAGTCCAAAAAAAACTGCCGCCATCAGAACTACCCAGGCAAGGCTTGCCCATAGGTACGGCCAGACTGCTTTCGCCCAGTCGATCCCCACGGTGACCCAGTCTGACCAACCTCCGCTCTCGACAATCGCTTCTATAATCATAAGTCACCAAACACTTACACACAACAAAAGCGAAAGTTGCATAGTTGAACAACCTTCTTAGTAGAAAAACATGCCCAGGCCCATCGGATGGAACAAACGCGACCCGGAACTAGGAAAGCTGAAGATCGAAGCCCGATTCTTCGGTCCGGCCTTGACCTTCCATCGCCAGTCCGGGCGATTTGAGCAGTGGGAGACCTTCACCCCAAGCGAAGAGGACTGGGACAAACTGAACGAGCTCGCCGAAAATAAATTCCAGAGGGGGAAGATGCAAAAGAAACAAATGCGGATCATCCGCGCTCGCGGAGACAAAGTCTAGCCTACCTTCCCTGGCTCCAGTAGTAGAGGGCCGTTCCTCCGCAGAAGATCCACGAAACGACCGCAACGGCTATGTAAAACACCCCCAGCATCTTGGGAAGCCCGTCGAGCAGTTTCAGTCTCAAATCTTCCGGATACATGAGCAGGACATCGTAAAGAGGTGATTCGAGCAGACTCGCGATCAGAACTTCCGGTTCTAGCACACTCATTTGGTAGGCGAAATAAAGGCTCAAGCTCGTAGCCAATCCGAGTTGGTTGAACGCCATCCGCCTTGAGCAGGACTTCAAATCACCTGCTACCGATCGCTTGCTCAGGACAATCTCGAGGATTCCGTGCAAAATCAAAGCCATTGAAATGATCACACCTGCCCATCCGCCCGCATAAGCCGAAATTCCCAAAGAAAGCGTCCCCACAACGACAAGGCCCCATCCATTTAAGAGAGAAAGCACACGAAAAGCCCTGCTACTGCGGCCCGGTTTAGGTCCTGGCTCTCCTACCCTCGAACTGGTTGCGTCCAACATTCCTCTGGTTTTTCGCAGAATGACCTCGAAATACAAGGTTTAGCGAAGGCAACGGGTATCACGCCAATTCTGAAGACCCATAATGGCTCCCTACTCCGAATTCGGTGATAATAGGAGTAAAGACCGATTCTCCTCTGGTCGATATTGAATAGATGAAGCTGGGTGATCCTCAAAATAAAAGTGCAAGCTCTATCACACCCGACGACCTCAAACTAGCGGCCAGAGAGCTTCCCCCTTCCCCCAAAGTGTTTGGCAAACTGGGGAAGCTTCTGCGAAACCCCAATACGAGCCTAACCGATATAACGGACCTTGTACACACCGACGCCTCCCTAACCACTCGTGTGCTTCGCCTTAGCAACAGCGCTGCGTTCGCTCAAGACCAGGCAATCGATACCTTGGATGACGCCATCAACCGGGTCGGGTTTCGAGAGGTTTTCAAACTGGTGGGGATGGCGGCGGCATCCGACCTCTTTTCGTCCCGCAACAACACCTACCGAATCGACAGTTCCACCCTTTGGGAAAACGCCTTGAGCTGCGGGCTCACGATGGAGTCGATCGCACAGAAAATCGGGCGCGACGAGCAGGAATACTACACCCTAGGCCTGCTTCGCTCTGTGGGTAAAACCGTTATCGATATCTGCGCCCAAAAGGAGTCAGAATCTTGCCGCTATCCGATCGCTTCACGGCCTCCGCTGCTCCAATGGGAACAAGAGACCTTCGGCATCACAAATCCGGCCGTAGCCGGTTTCCTACTTTCCACTTGGAATTTTTCTCCAGAGACCGTCTCAGCGATCCAATCACAGTACGGGACAAATCCTTCCTCCCCCAAAAACGAGGCCGCGATTGTCCTCAACCTCGCTGGGTCACTGGCTGAGTTGGGTCGGCCACTGCATGGGGAGTCCGAGTACTGGATTAGCTTCGAAGAGCATTCTGAAGAACTCGGACTAACGGCTGAAGATATCGAGGAAACCCTCGACAGCGTAAAAACCGACTGGAAGCAATTCTGACTAGCGTCGAGGACTGATTTGCCGAGAAGCCACCAATAATGAGCCCCACCCTGCTGCGGCCTCACTAATCTTCCTTTTTCTCAGCCTCGTCTTTTTCCTGCTTTTCATCCGCCGACGCTTCTTCAGCCTCAGCATCGGAAATCTCTTCAAGCGGAGTTTCATCCTCGCCGCTTGCCCCCTCCTTCTTGTCTAGCTCGGGTTTTCCGTTCGAATCAGACTCCAAGGCAAGCCCCCCACCTTCGAGAGCCGTCCCTTTCTCTTTCGATTTCTGAAGCAAATCCTCTTTGAGGAACTTCAAAATCCTTTCAATCATCGCCGGGAGCTTAGCCCGCTCTGGATTCACAATAACATCTTCGAATCCTTTCTCCAATGACGGGATCTTAACTGAATAGATCACGCAATCGCCTTCCTCTGTTTTGAAAACCGCTTTCACGTTGATGATGCCCCAAACGGAGGCTCCCATCTGCGGTGGATAAAGAAACAGTTCCACTTGCTTGCCACCCAAGTCAATAAAGCGGGTAAACCGCATGGAACCTGCTTCGCCATTCTCTTCGAGAAATTTGGCGATCTCATTCTCAATCGCCTCTGCGATTTCAATCGATACTACTTTCATATGTCCTTACCGCTAAAACGACTGTCTCTCTATGGACTATTTCTGGCCCATGCAAAGGAATAAGGGAAGCCCGATTATTCTCTCGGCTGATTCTGTCTCTCAGAGACTGTCCCATAATTCAGAATGTGTATCGTTGCCCGCCAGATGAGCCTGCCGCGAGGCGGGCGCGGGGAGGGGTATCCACGGAGTGGCTATCCTCCACGCTCTCAACGCAGCGCCAGGCACATCTGGCGGGCAACCCAACGGGCAGCGCCCTTTTTCCCCTTTGGCTGCGTTGCGGTTGGGGGCCAAGGCCCTACGGGCATTGGCACCTCACCCACGCCTTGCCAAAGAAGAAAAATGACTGCTGCGATACCTATTCTGAATTATGGGACAGTCTCTCAGTAAAAGCCTGGGTGATCTTCGCCGTTAGCTCCGCATAGTTGAGACCATTCAAGCTGCTGGCAGGTTTAGGCCTGCCCTGAATCCCATATGCCACGTTTAGAAAACCGATCATCACGAGCCCCAAGGAAACCGCCATATTGCCATTCTCAAACTGAAACCATATACCAAATACAAAAAGCAGGATTCCCAATATTACGTAAACCGATTGGAGCGCTGGCGAAAAGGTTCTCACTTTGAGGGACTTGATGTCATCTACAGTGATCACCGTACCCTTCTGATCGATACGTTCTTCGCAAAACCTTACTCCTTCGTTTACTAAGCGCTTTTCTATAAACGTGCTTGCCATTGTTCCGAATCAACACACCGGAATCCCCAAGTCAATCGTACGATTTCCATCGCCAGTCTAAAAAGCAGGTCACTAGCCCGTGCCAAGCGTTTGAAGATAAATCGAATCAGATCTTTCGATTCACAGCATTGAAGTCGCGATGACCGCTGTCATATAGCAGGCAATCATCCCGCCCAACAAGGCCTTAAAAGCGCACTTCAGCAGATTCGGTCGCTGCGACTTTTCCAATGCGCTGATTCCCCCCACTTGAATCCCTATTGAAGTTAAATTGGCGAAGCCGCAAAGCGCGTAGGTTGCGATGATCGGAGTTTTCGAATCCATAAAGGCCCCCGATTCCTGGTATTTGGCGAGATTCAAATAGGAAATGAACTCGTTCAGCACAAGCCGCTCGCCAAGCAATTGGCCTACAATAAGGCAATCACCCCAAGACACGCCGATCACCCACGCGAAAGGAGCGCACAAAACCCCTGCCAAAAACGAGAAGTTAAACTCTCGAAACCGTCCGTCAGTAATCGCAGATACCCAATCATTCAAACCAGTCCATCTGCCGACTCCATTGGCGACTGCCCAATTAGCGACCGCCACTAACGCAGTAAATGCCAAGAGCATTCCACCCACATTGAGAGCAAGCTTGATCCCATCGGTAGTACCCCTCGTCGCCGCATCCAGTATTCCACCGTTGCTCGTAACCTCGGGGAATACCAGCTTCTCGCTTACCGGCTCGGTTTGCGGTAGGAGCATTTTGGATGCAACCATTGCAGCGGGCGCGCTTAGGATTGAGGCGGTAAGCAAATGCTGTCCAAACGCGATGGAACTAGCCTCATCACCTCCCCCTAGAATAGCCATGTAAGCGACCAGCACTCCTCCCGCTATGGTCGCCATTCCACCAGTCATGAGCGCCATGATCTCGGACCGATTCATCGATTTCAGATAGGGCTTTACCACAAGAGGCGCCTCTGTTTGCCCCACAAATATATTCGCCGCCGCTGCCAAACTCTCCGCTCCAGTCAAACGCATTGTCCGATTCAACATCCACGCAAAAGCGTAGACGAGACAAGGCAGCACCCGTAAATAGTATAGGATCGCGGAAAACGCGGAAAAGAAAATAATCGTGGGAAGCACAGTGAAAGCGAACCCGTAAGTTCCGCGCGAGTCGCTAGCTAAGGTTCCAAATACGAAGGCGGCCGATTCGTTGCTGAATCCTACCAGGGAGTTGAACAATTGGGATACGGAACGAATGGCTCCGTGGGCAAACGGCACTTTCAAAATCAACACCGCCAGCATAATTTGCAGAGCTACCCCGTAGGCCACCAATGACCAGCGAATCCTGTCTTTTTGCTCACTCAAGGAATAGCAAAACAATAGCAGAAGACCGATTCCCAGGGCAGCGCGCAAAATGACGAATGCAATGTCCATTTAGGTTCTCTAGTGACCGCCCACCGCAAAAAAGTCCATCAAAATTCAAACGAATGCGACGAACGCAAGAATCACGTATTCCAACCTCAAATACTAACGAGTATTTCCAATACAGAATCCCCCAAAGACCCACTGTCAACAAGACGCAGAGACAATTAAATTCGAAGGGCTTTTCAAACCCCTCCTGAAGGCAACACTATCTCTTATCGTATTCAAAGTTCCACTCGAACCGAAGAATAACAAAGCTGAGACCTCCGGAAAGGCCTCAGCTTGTGTCCGTTCTATTCTTCATGAATGAAGATGTATCGGTATTCCGTTGTTAGTAACGAAGAAGAAATAGGAACGAACAAAGCAAGTATCGTCACAATTGGGCTAAATCTTAAGGTTTCCCTAACTAATCTCCCTTCTTTATCACTGAAACAAAAGAGTGAAACACTTGCTATTTTCCATTGGGAATGCATCTGCTATTGAAACCGCTTAGCTAAGCCGTCTTAGCTCGGGTCAAACCAGAATTTTTCCAAGGGTTAATCAAAAAACAATCTCCTTCAAAGTGACTGAACCACTCTTCAACTGGCTAAACCATCGAGCCTCCGGCGTTCTCCTACACCCCACATCCCTTCCAGGGGACTACGGGATTGGCACCTTAAATGACCATTGCATCGACTTTGTAGACTTCCTCGCCAATGCGGGGTTCAAATACTGGCAGATTTGCCCGTTGGGACCCACCGGATTTGGAGACTCCCCCTACCAGTCGTTCTCTTCATTCGCAGGGAACCCGTACCTGATCTCACTCCGCGAGCTCCATGCGAAAGACCTACTCGACGAACGGATTCTCGAAGACCTTTCCTCGCTTCCAAAATCTTTTGTGGACTACGGGGCTTTGTACAATACGAAGTGGCCTGTCTTGGATGCGGTCTATGAAGCCTTCGTCAGAAGTGGTAAAAGGATCCGACCTTACGGCAGCTTTACCGCCTTTAAGAAAAAGCATCAAAAGTGGCTCGAGCCATTCGCTTACTTCCAAACCCTGAAAAAGCGCTTCGACGGTAATCCATGGTACCAATGGCCAAAGGAATACCTCGACTTTGAAAAGGCCAGCGAAAGCCCCCTCAGGAATGAACTCGAGCGGGATGTGGATGCCCAGAAGTTTTTCCAATACCTCTTTTATGGCCAATGGGGCAAGATCCGCGATCACGCAAAACTCAGGAATATACAGATTATTGGCGACATCCCCATTTTCGTCGCTCTTGACTCAGCCGATGTTTGGCAGAACCAACAATTCTTTCAGCTAAACCCGAAAACAGGTGAGCCGATCGCCGTAGCCGGATGTCCCCCCGACTATTTTTCCAAAGACGGTCAATTGTGGGGAAACCCTCTTTATGACTGGGATGCCCTTAAAGAAGACGGGTACACCTGGTGGATCGATCGGCTTAGGGCTAGTTTCGAAATGCACGATGTCGTTCGGATCGACCACTTTCTTGGATTCGACTCGTACTGGAAAATACCATACGGATCAACCACTGCGCGCACAGGAGAGTGGATTAATGGTCCAGGAATAGATTTTTTTAAAGCAGTCAAAAAGAAGATCAAAAACTGCAAATTAATTGCCGAGGATTTGGGTGAGTTGACCGATAGCGTTCGAAAATTGCGGATAGACACAGGATTACCAGGAATGTCCATCCTTCAGTTCGCCTTTGGTGGTGAAGGCGACAACTACTATCTTCCGCACAATTTGAATTCAAATACCGTCTTGTACCCGGGCACCCATGACAACGATACAAGCCTTGGCTGGTATAAGACAGTCGATGAGAAAACTAGGGACCACGTCAGGCGGTATTTCGAAGTAAGCGGAGACAACATCGGGTGGGACCTGATTCGCGCCTCGTACAAATCCGTCGCTAACCTTGCCATCATTCCCATGCAAGACCTGATGAGCCTCGGCAGCGAAGTGCGGTTCAATACGCCCGGCGAAGCCCAAGGCAATTGGCAATGGCGCTACCGAGCCGAACAGCTCGAATCGCTCAAGGGAGGCACTTCGGATTACCTGAAAACTCTTGCCCAACTCTACTACCGAGAAGGCGCCCCAGCTCCGAACGGGGGTAAAGACTGAACGACCCGTCGGGCAATGCAGTCAGGCCACGATCATCATCCAGATCCAATCGCCGCCCTACTGAAGGCGGGTTCCTTTGAGCATCCTGTCGATGATATTAAGCTCGTGGAAACCCACATCTCTTGGGTCATTCTAACCGGCCAATTCGCGTACAAAATCAAAAAGCCTGTGAATTTGGGTTTTGTCGATTTTTCGTTGCTCGAAAAGCGCCGTTTTTACTGCGAAGAGGAAGTCCGACTCAATCGGCGACTGGCGCCTGAGATCTACTTAGAAACCGTCCCGGTCACCCACTCGCCCGGCAAACCGCCACTCATGAATGGCAAAGGGAAGGCCATCGAATACGCTGTCAAGATGATGCTGTTTCCATGGGAAGCGCAATTAGACAGGATCCTCGACCGGAATGAGCTAAAGCCGCTTCATCTAGATGGGTTCGCCCACGTAATCGCAACCTTCCATAAGACCGCCCAGAGAGCTGAGACCGAGACGGCGTACGGCGACCTAGAGCACTTGTCTCAGCCCGTGTATGAGAACTTTACTCAGATCCGCGATAACGTCAGCAATAAAGCCTTGCTCCAAACCTTGGTTACACTTGAAACGCGGAGCCACGAGGAAATCCATCGTTTAGAGCCCGTATTCAACCAACGTAAAGCCGACGGTTTTATTCGTGAATGCCATGGAGATTTGCATCTGCGAAACATGGCTTGGGTAAACGATAAACCTTTGGTCTTCGACTGCATAGAATTCAACTCCAACTTGCGCTGGATCGATGTCATCAGCGAAATTGCGTTCTTAGTGATGGATCTGGAAAAACGTAAGCAATCTGAGTTGGCCTATCGTTTTCTGAATGCCTATCTGGAACGCTCTGGCGACTACCATGGGTTGCTTCTGCTAACGTGCTATCTCACTTACCGGACCCTTGTTCGAGCCAAGGTCGAAGCGATACGGTCGGGACAATCTCATGTGCCCCCTGAGGAGCAGGCCACCGCATATCAGTCCTTCCAAGATTACCTTCAGCTGGCGGTCAAATACAATCAAGGTCGCCCACTCCATCTGATTATAACCCACGGGCTTTCCGGCTCTGGCAAAACGACTTTGACCCAGCGGCTAATCGAGCAGCTCGGGGCAATCCGTATCCGCTCGGATGTCGAACGCAAGCGCTTGTTCGGCTTAAAAGCGGAAGACAATGGAAGGGCAAAGGTCGAAACGGATATCTACAGCGAGGATGCCAGCCAACGAACCTATAGCAAACTGGTTGAACTTGCAGACCATGCTCTTGAAGGCGGGTATCCAGTGATCATCGATGCCGCTTGCCTTAAGGCGGAGCAACGGGAGCGCTTCCGGTCACTTGCGTCAATCAAACGCATTCCCTATACGATCCTTGAATTCAGTTTCTCAGAATCCACACTGCGGCACCGAATCAAAAACCGGACCCATGGAGCCTCCGATGCCGACTTGACCGTCTTGGAGCACCAGATGGTGGCAGTGCAAAAACTAGGGCCGGACGAAACCCCTCATGCCATACGCGTGGATAAAGAACGCACGCTGGATACTGGCGAACTCGCCAAGCAAATAGAAACGAGAAGGATAGTTTCAGCCTAGAAAAAGGTGCCGAAGAAAATATTAATAGAGCGCCTGCCACAACTGAAAGCCCGGGCCAACGCTCTTTTAGAGAAGGAGACCTTGGAATCCGACGCCGTTCAGCAAATTGTAGAATCAGCCAACGTCGAAGTGGAAACGAGCCACACCTTTAGAAACCGAACCAGCGTGATTAAATCACGCTAACGGCGTATCCGGAATTCCGTCCTCATCATAGGAAACGAATTCCTGAATGCCGAGGCATACGCTTTCTTTCTCGTCCTCTAGAATATAGTGACCAGCATCTGCATAGTGAATCACGGTCGCTTGAGGTAAAAACCGTTTCCATCGGTTCATAAAATGATCATGGAAACAAAAGTCCTTCCCCCCCCAAAAGAGAGCGACCGGAATCTCCCTCAATTTCAAAAGACCATTCTCGATCTCGACCAGACGACTGAAACTCCGATGGGTGATGTGCATCGGAATATCCTTCACAAATTCGTAGACTGCCCTGCGACTCGACCAGCTTTGATAGGGAAACAAATACCCTCGCTTGACTGGTTCTGCTAGCGCCTTCTTTGAAACCGCCATTTTGGTAGCCGGTCCCGCAAAACCGTTGAATCCCTGCACGATCAGCTTGCCCAGCAAAGGAAATCGGCATAGAAAGATGCTTCTTGGGATTCTCGAGTCAACAAAAGCGGCGGTATTGAGAATAGCCAATCGCCTCAGGCTGGATATCCGCTGCAACGCCATTCCGATTCCAATCGCTCCACCCCAGTCATGAACCACCAAATCGAATCGATCGATTCCTAAACTTTCAACCAGTTCGTCAAGATCCCTGATTCGCTGGTCCAAAGTATAGCGGTATCCACGTTTTGGTTTTTCGGAAAGCCCACAACCTATATGATCGGGGACAATGCAACGAAAGTTTCCCTTCAACGCCTGTACCACATTTCGGTAGAAGAAGGACCAGGTCGGATTGCCATGAACCATAATGACGGGATGCCCCTCACCCTCATCGAGATAGCTCATTTCAAACCCGCAGGACAAACGTTTCCGTTTTGCCTTAAACGGGTAGTGAGCGGCGATATCGGGAGGAAGCTCTGTGGTTTGGCTGCTCACTTTTTCGTCTACCATTCCGCCCCTAGCATGAGGCAATTAAGTCCACTGCCAATGCCTAGCATCGCAACTTGGTCACCTTTTTTGACAAAGCCGTCCTCCTCCGCCTTCGCCAAGGTGATCGGAAGGGCCGCTGATCCCGTGTTTCCAAAAGTCTGGTAGGAAGAGTAGTCTTTCTCGTTGTCCAAACCGAGCGTCTCGAAAAGCAATTTTTGGTGAGCGCTTCCCACTTGGTGACAGATGACCCGATCTGCAGTGTCATTTTCCCAATTCAACTCGGACTTAAACGACTCCCAGGTACGCTTTGCTAAGTTTACCCCTGCATGGAGCATTTCCTCCGAATCCGTCTGCATCTCGTAGCCAAGCCCTTCCGCATTGGAATCACCTTGGCAAAGGTCGTTGCTAGAGGTATCCGCCAAACAAGCGCCACCCAACAAACGATGTCCGTTAGGCGAGAGCGATTCGTGGCAAACCACCGCAGCCACCGCCCCGGCTCCAATCGTCAAGTTGGCAAAATAGGGTTTAATTGTCTTTCTGGTCAGCTCACGTTCAAGCAACAACTGAATCGTTCTCTCAAGCAGCGGTTTTCCATTTTCCCCTGATACCACGATGCCGCTCTTGACCTGACCCGAATCGATCATCGCTGATAGCAGCGTAAGCGAATTGAGAAACCCAAGGCAGGCGTTCGAGACATCCATCACCTGCACATTCGGACTGAGCCCCATCAAACGGTGGGCGAAAGATGCGGTGGCCGGTTCGAGCATATCACGGCTCACGGAACTATGGATACAGACTTCAATCTGGTCTGGGAAAATTCCGCTTTTCGCTAAAGCCTTTTTTCCTGCCTCTGCACTGGCGTCGGAAGGTCTAATCGCATGATTCCAGAAACGGCGTTCCCGTATCCCCGTCATCAACTCCAACCGCCCCTCTGGTAGGCGCAGCCTGTCGTAAAGCGGCTTCAGCTTCTCTTCAATGTCCGCGCTAGTCCAAACGTCAGGCGGAGCCACGTAGGCAAGAGAATCAATGACTGTCGATTTAATGCGCACGACCTATAAGAAGAAGGAAGCACACGGAACTGAAAACCGCGCGTCACCGCCAATCCCGTTTTCAGCTACCATGGCTAAATGCCAATACGACTCTCCATTCCCCATTCTATCCCTTCCCTTTGTCCTCCGGTCTCATCGTCAGCCTAACGACTTCTTCATCAAAATAGTTGATCCCCATTCCCGCATCCATGACCAAGCTGGCGCCGTTCATTCCACTGGAACGATTACTGATCAAAAACGCCACTGCATTTGCGACTTCCTGGGTATGGAGCGCTTCTTTGCGAAAGGTCAGTTTTTCGCTGTAGAGATAACTCTCCAGATAGCCAGGTATCCCCGCGGAAGCGCTCGTTTTTAGCGTGCCGGGATTGACGGTGTTAAAACGGACTCGCGTATCTTTGCTAAAGGATTTCGCCAGGTAGCGCACCGAGGAATCCAAGGATGCCTTAATCGGAGACATGTATCCATAATTTTCTGCCGTAATCGTTAGTGAGGATATACTAATCGCCACTACTGAAGCATCGTGATTGAGAACGGGCTTAAACGCATTTGAAATCTCAACCAATGAAAAACTGGATATCGCGGTCGCTTGAAGATAGTCTTCCCGCTTCGTTTCGTGAAAAGGCTTAAACCCATCACTGTAGTTAGCGAAGGCAATCGAATGAACGACTCCATCAATTTTCCCATGGTCTCGAGCCACGTCTGCGGCCAAGGCCTTAACTTCTTTCGGGTTTTCAACATCACAGACGTAAACCGACTTGCCGCTCAATAGTTTCGCAGAAGTTTCTTTGCGGGCTTCGGAACGGACCGAATAAATAACCGTCGCCCCTGCTTCCTCCAGCGTCTTCGCCGCAAACCAGGCAACGCTCTTCCGGTTTGCGACACCCATGACGAGCACAGTCTTATTTTCTAGTCCAAGAAAGCTCATCGACTCACTCCTTTTGCTCCGCCTTGGCTAAAGCGACGCTGAATGTCACATTCATGACCCGCTTACCTTCTCCGTTTTTAACCCCTCCGGTCATGAAAATGAAACGTCCTGCTTTCTCTTTAAGCTTAACGGTAATATAGAGGTCATCCCCCGGACGAACGATGCTCCGAAACCGAGCATCCACAATCTTCGTCAATACCGGCACCATATCCGGATCGCTCTCTAATTCTTCCGCAAGCAATCGGGTCAGAAATATCGCTCCCGTTTGGAAGACGGCTTCCGAAATCAAAACTCCCGGCATAATCGGGTTTCCCGGGTAGTGCCCTTCAAAAAAAGCCTCGCTCGCATCGACATGCTTTTTCGCAGTCAATGAATCCTCGGACTGCTCGACAACCTCGTCAACAAAGAGAAAAGGAGGACGGTGCGGGATCGCTTGAAGGATTTCGTCTGTTGCCATATTAATAACGGTTTTCAGCCACACCAAAATTAGGCCACGTGAGCTTCTTTGGCTTTATCCCCATTTCTGGCCGCTACGAGTTGTTTGTCCACTTTGTTCGCGACGATCACCCCGTAGTTCATGGTGCCTAGCCAGCCCGACATGATGATCCCAACCGAACCCGCGTGATACAACCCCTGAATCTGGTCAGGCAATTCCATTGAGCACTTCAATCCTTCAAATTTCGTTCCAAACGAAGTGCCTCCAGGATGGCGGGTATAGTAGTGAATGGTTCGAGGGGTCGCAGCGTCAAGATAGTCAATCTTGGATCGAACATCCGGGATGTACTTCTCCAAGGCGACAATCGACTCTTCAATCAATCGCTTCTTATGGGCTTGGTACTCCTCCTCTGACAAGCGGTTCCAGTCAGCGTATTTGCCATTCAACGACGCAACGACCGTATACCGCCCCGACCCAGGGCGAGTCTCTGGGTAGTACACGGAAAACGTACGGCTCGTCGTCTTGAAGTCGACGAGCTCCTCGCTGGAAAAGTGTTCCGCGTCGGAAGTGAATACAAGATCTCCTATATTGGGAATGGATTCGCCCGCCTTGATACCCATGTAAACCTGGCAAGAACTCGAGTTGATGCGGACCGCATCCAGTTCATCGATGTAATCTTTAGAAAATCTTTTTTCCCCTACCAGGCGCTTGACCGTGTTGACGATATTTGCGTTCGAAACAACCGCCTTGCACCGAATCGTACGACGATTGCCAAACTCGCCGCTTCGCTCCCGACCACAAACGACGGCTCCCGTAACTGAAGTTCCGTTTGGTCCGACTTCGGTGAGCACCTCTTCGACGAGCACATTCTTACGGAGCTCGACCCCATTGCGTTTCATCTCTTCCACCATTTTCCCGATCAGAACATCCGTTCCCCCTTGGAAAGTGAAAACGCCCTTGCTCATAAAATTCGAGAACACGATACCAAAGGTAATTGCCGGGTCATCCAAAGTAGAACCGTTGGCATACGCAATCGGCTCTAGTAAAAGACGATGGACATCGTCCCTGCCGGGAAAGAACTCTTCGAACATTTCACCCGTCGTTCGTTGGTCGTCATCGTAGAAGTTCATCTGCCGCAAATGAACGTAAAACGCCTCTACCTCAGCCCGCGAAAGCTCAAACTTGTCTACCAATATGTTCGTAAAATCTTCCCGGTCAAAAGTGGTCCAAACGTCAAACTGAGGGTTTATGAACCGCACATCCTTCAATTGGTGGATCGAGTCTGCGATCTCCCGAGTCCAGTATTTCCGGCAGGACTTCACCATCCCGTAGGGGAATCCGTGAAGCGAAATATCGAAAATGTGCCTTCCGGGACGCTTGAACCAGGTCGCAAGCCCCCCGTACTGGTAATGATGCTCGAGCAAGAGGACAGAATGCCCGCATTTCGCGAGGACATTGGCGCTCGTCAAACCACCGAGTCCGCTGCCGATCACTACGACATCGTACTCGTCCTTAACGCCTTCTAGCCAGTCTTTGCCCATATGGCGCGCAGTGAAGGAAGCTTTCCGCCCCTTGACAACTCTCAAATGCGGCTCCTTCCCGACTTTGATTTCCCTCTCCACAGGAACGCTTTCCGCTCGATCCTCTATTCCGTTTTCTCCTTGCCACCCAGATACCTTAAATTCAGAACGACCTCCCTATGAGCAAAACCCGTGTTAAATTCGAAACGAATCAGGGAACAATCGAGTTCAAACTCTATCCGGACTTCGCTCCGAAAGCGTGCGAGAACTTCACCACACACGTTGAAAATGGCTACTACGATGGAATCATCTTCCACCGAGTCATACCGGAATTCATGGTTCAGTGTGGGGACCCTACCGGAACCGGTCGAGGCGGTGAATCAATCTGGGGCAAGCCTTTCGAGGATGAATGCACAACGGATCTGCGCTTCGACAAAACGGGCATACTCGCCATGGCCAACGCTGGACCCGGAACAAACGGCAGCCAGTTTTTCATCACAACCGCTAAAACTCCTTGGCTCAATATGCGCCACACAATTTTTGGCGAGGTGGTTGAAGGCTATGATATTGTACAGGCGATTGAAGGCGTTGCCACCGATGGCGGAGACAAACCCATCGAGGAGCAGAAGATCATCAAAGCGACCGTGATCGAATAAACGGATTTGCAATACTTTAAGCATTTTTAAAAGGCCCGACCCAAGAGTCGGGTTTTTTTATTGTCAGTTCATAGGAACGTGACGCCCTACGCGTTCGATGAAAATCGTAATATCATCGATGCCAAAAAGGAACCGCGAGCCGAGACGTCTCGCGCCACCACTCGATCAGAATAGAATCCGATCTCCAGACCCGTTCAAAAAATTAGGTGGAACGCGGCCTCCGGACGCGTTTTCAATTGATGACAATCAATCCAGACCTCAAAGTTTAAACATGGAATCTCATCACCCCAGACGCCTCGATCTTCCATATTCGAATACGCACATCCAGACTCTGGAGCGAATCGCTAATCGAAGGTATGCTTACGCAAACTCTACTGGATAGCGTTTCGATCTATCAGCGCCAAAACACGTGGAACTGTCACTTATTCCTTCTAATGCCCGATCATCTGCACGCACTCCTTTCGTTCAATCCTAGCAAGAGCATGAGTCGAATCATCGGAAACTGGAAGAGCTATCACGCGAAAACGCTTGGCATCCAATGGCAAGACAACTACTTCGATCATCGAATTCGAAACGAAAAAGAACGGTCATTGAAATATAGCTACATCCTCAACAACCCTGTCGCAAAAGGTCTTTGCCCTTCTATTGATCAGTGGCCCTGGAAAATCGAGAAGCCCCTCCAGTAGGTGGAACGCTACGTCCCGGCGCGTTTTTCTTCTTTATTGCTCGCGAGCCGAGACGTCTCGCGCCACCTTGCCTGTAATAAATGCTCTCAACTCCGCACAGCTATACCGATTTAAAGGACCGTTGGGATTCACTCACAAAACGGAACGGATGGCATTCAATCGAGCTCCAGAGCAATTCGGAGTATCCTGTCTTGGCAATCGAGAATGACGCTGCCCGAAAAACAACTTCAGGTGGTTTCTACCTTTCTGCTGGCGTTCACGGCGACGAGTGCGCTCCCGTGTGGGCCCTTCTGAAGTGGGCGGAGTCCATTGAATCAAGCGCACCCCTAAACAGTCGCCCCCTCGTCATTCTTCCTTGTTTAAATCCCTATGGACTTCTCGAGAATACACGGCTCGACTCTCGCGGTACAGACTTGAATCGGAACTTCCAAAACGCGGACCTGCCGTTGATAGGGGAATGGCAGCGCCTTCTGCAAGGAAGGCAATTCGACTTGGCCGTCAACCTTCACGAGGACTATGACGCTGCGGGTATCTACCTTTACGAACTGAGCCGGAACCCATCCATCGGTGATACCTTACTCCACGCCTGCGAAGAAATAATTCCCCGCGAAACTGCTAGCGAGATTGACGGAACAGATATGGTAAATGGCCTCCTTGAGCGAACCGATGACATCGAGCGTATCGCCAACGAAGAATTAGGAGGCTGGCCAGAATCCATCTGGCTCTATCTGAAGCACTCAACCAACGCCTGCACCTTTGAAACACCTAGCGAAATGGACCTTGACCGGAGAATCAAAGCCCATCGGCTATTCATTGAAAACGCAATCCTGGCTCACTTGCCATAGGCCCTACCTACGGCTTCCTAGAGAAAGAGAAGCAACCATCCCTTCCCTAACCGGACAACGAAACCGCCCCCCGCACCAGTCCCTATAAGGCCAAAAAACTTTAGAAGGTTCTAAAATTTTATGGCCTTATAGCGCATTCTGAAAGACTGGATTCGGGAAGTTGTGGGCTACCTAAAGGATTCCCCTTTGGGCTCCGCATCATCCTGGAAGGGTAAGTTTGCAGGGTGAAGCGCTAAAATTCTGAAATCGCTGCACCGCCTCCCGCAAACTGGGATGATGCCCCGCTTCTACCTGCCATACCGCGAGTGAAGCGACGCTCAATTCTTCAACCCACTGAGTTCGGTTTCTCAACATATCGGAGTGTAACGAACGGTAGACGTAAGCGTTTAGAGAATCCGTATCCGTCCAAACTGACATATTGAAGAAGAAACGGTTTTCGTCAAAGGGCTGCAAATAGCTCCTGAAATGAGATAGCCGATTTTCCTCTTTTTCGTTCCGTTTAAACCGCCAAACAAATCCAGGCGAAGATTCTGCTAGCCCGTTCATTTCATCTATCCGTGACGCCATGCCAAGCATGCAGGGATGATCAAGCGGATACCTTAAACGAGCGATGTTCGCCTGAGCAATCAAAGTGAATGAGGCCTCACTACTCATAAATCATCTCTTTGTTTGCTCCCCCTGGCGGAACCATGGGGAAAACTTTATGGTGAACACCAATCGGCGCATTAATCAAAGCAGGTCCGTGTTTCGAAAAAGCTCTCGCCAATTCCAGTACGGGGTCGTTGCAATCACCTAGATCGAATGCTTCCATCTGAAAACCTTCCGCTATGGCACGAAAGTCGACCGCCCTACTGTAGTTACTGGCAAAGATGCGTTTCCCATAGAATAAATCCTGCTGCTGATGGACCAAGCCCAAGGAATTGTTGTTGCACAAGACGATTTTGACATTCGCATTCTCCTCAACCGCTGTAATGAGTTCCTGGATATTCATTAAAAGACTGCCATCACCAGAAAAGCAAACTACCGTCGCGTCTGGCTTTTCCAATGCGGCCCCAATAGCAGCAGGCAGCCCAAACCCCATCGTCCCCAAACCTCCAGATGTTAGCCACTGACGGGGGCGTTCGAAAGGGAACGCCTGGGCTACCCGCATCTGGTGCTGGCCTACATCCGTTGTAATGTAAGTTTCCCCTTCCAGCATCCGAGCAACGTAATCGATAATGCCATAGGGTGACAATGGATTCTGCAAGTCCTCCATTTGCATTGGTTGCGATCGCTTCAATTGCGAAATGCGATCGTTCCAGCTGTCTCTTGGGCGACTTTTGACCAGTGGTTGAATCGAGATGAGCGCCTCGTTCAAATCAGCTACAATCCCGACATGAGCGTTCTTAATCTTATTGAGTTCGCTCGCATCGATATCGATATGAACGATCTTAGCGTTGGGGCAAAACTGGGCCACCTTACCCGTCGCTCGATCATCGAAGCGGGCTCCGAGGGCAATTAGCGTGTCGCATTCCTCGAGGGCTTGATTCGTGAAGCGAGCGGCATGCATGCCGAGCATACCCAGCGAAAGCGGATGCCTAACCGGGATCGCCCCTAATCCCATCAATGTCATGACAGTGGGAGCATTCAAGGTTTCAACCATCGTCCTAACCCGGTCCGACGCATCCGAGTGAATCGCACCCCCACCGACATAAACAATCGGCCGCTTAGCCTCGTTTATCATCGTAGCGGCTATTTGTATACTACCTGGGTCCACTTTTGGAAGCAATTCGGCAGAGCCCGGCAAAGGCCAGTCATCCACACAAACCTGCTCAAGCTGAACATCCTTCGGAATATCGATCCAAACAGGTCCCGGCCGGCCTGATTGAGCGATCCTGAACGCGGCAGGAACAATCTCGAGAAGCTCGCTGGCGGAACGAGCGAAAAAGCTGTGCTTGGTTATCGGAACACTGAGCCCATAGGTATCGATCTCCTGAAACGCATCCGTACCAATCATCGCCTGAGGCACTTGACCAGTGATACAAATGATCGGAATCGAATCCAGCTTGGCATCCGCGACCGCCGAGATCGCGTTGGTTGCTCCCGGACCCGAAGTGGCGAAAAAGACAGCGGGTCGGCCTGTTACGCGAGCCTGACCCTGGGCGATAAATCCAGCACCCTGCTCATGCCGCGCTAAGATATGCCGGATATTTCCCGAGCGTGACAACGCGTCGTACATGGGCAGATTCGCTCCACCGGGTATTCCCGCAATTTGCTGGATGCCCTGTCGCTCCAGTAGATTTATTAGTATTTCAGCACCTGTATGTTTCATATGAATTAATGTGATTCCTTGGTGCCGACTTGAATCAGAGGGATCTACAAACGAAAAACCCCGCCGATTTGCGTCGGCGGGGTTTTTCGAATTTCGTAATTAACGTATTCGCTATTTCCGCAACGACGCGATCGGTACGACCACGAGCACCACTGCCACGACCACCACGAGGGCCGCTACGGAAAGTACTTGTTTGTTGTCGAATGCGTTCATTAACGGAATTGATTGTCTTTAGATATCGGCCTGGATCGCTCCAGACTGAACGGAAACCAAGCACTTCGATTTTGGATTCGTCAAGCGGAAAGGGTGGAATGTGGCCTCCGGTCGCGTTTTCTCAAATTCGCTTCACGAGCCGAGGACGTCTCGCGCCACCTTCGATTTTCCAAATCATTCGCTGTAACCAAGAGCCACTATATTAAACTTGATACTCCCCGTCTCGATAGATCACTCGGTTCGAGCCGTCTTTCAGATAAGCGGTCACTACTCGATTCGAAGTTGCCACGATGTCGGTGTGGACAACGGAATTATTGTACCCCATAGACTCCCATTCTTCCTCAGAAACGTTTGACTGATCTCCGGTGTAGGAATCTCGGTAGGCAGCCCCCACCGCAATGTGAGTATTCCCATTTTCTCCGCCCACATTCTCGTCAAAAAGCGTTTCTCCCATGAATTTTGTGATTCTGGAAAAACGGCGATCCGTAAGCGAAAACTCCCCCACTTTGTCCGCGTTCTCAACCGCGATCATTTCTTTCAGAATGTCTTCGCCCGCAGAAGCCGTAGCCTTGACAACCCGTCCGTCCTTGAACTCCAAATACGCATCCTGAATCAGATTACCGTACCGATAAAGGGGCTCGGTAAACTGGATCTTACCTTCCGTACCGCGCCAGTCCGGTGAGATAAACAATTCAAAACTGGGGATGTTGCGACCCGAGCCGCCCAGCCATTTTCGATTATCACCGATCGTGATCCACAGGTCGGTATCTGCCGCCTCGATATGGAGCTTTTCAATCGGCAAAGCGTCCAGCCGATCCTTGTACTCGTACAAGTCCTTGTAAAGCGCTTTCCACTTTGCGGCGGGCTGAGGATCATCAAGGTAGCATGCTTTGACAATCTCATCCCAATATTCCTCTAAGCTCAGACCCACCTCGTCCGCCATCGCCTGAGTCCCATACATGCACAAAGTCCACGTATACTCACCCGCACCCTCTTTTTCGCGGCGCCAATCCATGTAAGGCTTTAACGCCTTCTGAGCCGCCATAATTTTGCCGCTGTCAATTCCATCGAGCTCTTTTTTATCGGTTTCCGAGAGCACGGCGACCGTGTGGTCTATCTCATCGACCAGACCTTTGAGAAACTTCTTCGGGAAGAAGCTCAGCTGCTCATCGCTCGCCAATTCGTAATGCTCCCGGGCAAAGTCGTCCGGCGTGTAGAATATGATCGGATGGGCGCCCGCTTTCAATACGGCTCGTCGCAACGCAACCAGTAGGGGTTTGGCTACTTCTGAGACCCGAAGTTGAACGACCTCGCCCTTCTTGACGCCTTCTCCGCCATTCAACGCGAAGTTGATCATAACATCCGCGTATTTTTCCAATAACTCTTCGCTCGGCTGATAGCTCATTATCCACTCGAATTAAGGCCGAACGCCCCGATTGCAAGCGCTCAGATTCAACTGCTGGGAGAACCCGCTAGGTCCTCCCGTATTCACAGGTCCCCTTAGGCCTCAGCTAGCTTTCCGAAGCGGTTGGCAATCGCTAGCGCCGGATCGAGAGGAACCTCGACCGGCTCGACGTTTTCGGGAATTTCGATTTTCGGCATCGGATGAACGGTCTCGCCTCCAAATTGCGGCAGCCATTGGCGTTGCGCCTCGAGCATCTCGCTCACCATCTCCCGAATTTCCCGCAAGGTTAGTTTCGACGCGGTAAGCGGGTCCATGGCCACCGCCTGAACCAGCGCTTCCGTGTCGCCCTCGAGACTGGCTTTGGTTCCCAGTCCCTGCACGTTGATATTACTCATATTCAAGGCGGCGCACTGCGGGGGCAGATCGCCCACAACTGTTGGGTGCAGTCCCATGCGATCAACGAAAATCGGCACCTCCACACAGCAGCCATTTGGCAGATTGGTTATGTATCCATCGTTTCGGACATTTCCATTTAGCCGGAAGGGAACCCCGGTCTCCATCGCTTCCAAAATGTGGGAGGCATACTCCGCGCTCCTCGACTGGAGCTCGGTCGTTTCAATCGACAAGGGATCCGTATGGGCAAACTTTTCCGCCAAATCACGGCAATAGGTATAGTAGGCTCCCGTCTCGCCGCCAAAGGAAGGCTCATCGCAATACGTATTGAGAGCCTCGTCACTCTTTCGGAAATAAGGGAGATACTCGGAAAGATGCCCCGTGCTTTCGGTCATGAAATATCCGAAATGCCGGAACACTTCACCTCGCACTTTCTCGTTCACGTAGAATTCGGGCTTCTCGAAGCACTCACGAAGCTTTGGATACAGATCCTCGCCATCCTTTTCCAAACGCAGAAACCACCCCATGTGATTGATCCCTGCTGCCGTGAAATCGATTTCGTCCTTTTCGTGCCCCGTATAGGAAGCGATCAAGTCCATCGTTGTCTGCACCCCGTGACAAAGGCCGACAAAGTTAAGCCCCTCAACAGTTCCCAAAGCCCAGCAGCACATCGCCATCGGATTCGCGTAGTTGAGCAAAAGAGCATTGGGGCATAGCTCACGCATGTCCTCCGCAATTTCCATCAGAGCCCAAGTATGGCGAGCCGCTCGGAAAACGCCTCCCGGACCCAAGGTGTCACCGATACATTGGTCCACACCGTATTTCATAGGAATCTCGTAATCCACCTGAAAGGCATCCACGCCCCCGACCTGGATCATCACAACCACGTAGTCCGCGTCACGGAGCGCTTCTCGCCGGTCCGTCGTCTTGGTCACAGTGGCGTCAATTCCGTTGTCCTTTATCATGCGGTCCACAAAAGAGTGCACTTTGTCCAACCGGGTATGGGTCAACGCCATCAGCGAATACTCGCTTCCCGCCAGCGCTGGTGTCGCCAGAAAATCGTTCATCAAAGTTTTGCAGAACACGAGACTGCCTGCGCCAATAATTGCTACTTTTGCCATAAGTGATGTCGGTAAGATTCTAGGGTGAAAAAACTACTCAAAGTCCGATCCAAAACAAAGTAAAAACCTTTGTTTACTTGACCGTAACTTGAATCGAGCCACGCAAGGAGTTTCGTCGATTCCGTCTGGACTGCCGCCTGCCTCTCCTACACATTTTCTCCATCATCATGCGAACCCTTACCTTATTCATCGCCCTCGTTACTTCGATCTCCCACGCGGCAGAAAGAAATATCATCTTCATCGTAACCGATGACCAGAGCCCAACACTCGGTTGCTATGGCGACCCAGTTGCCAGTTCACCAGCAGTCGATTCCCTCGCCAAGGACGGAACCCTATTCAAGCGAGCCTATGCCACAACCGCTAGTTGCTCCGCAAGCCGGTCCGTCATCCTGTCCGGGCTCCATAACCACTTCAATGGGCAGTTTGGCCACCAGCACGCCTACCACAAATTCGCCAGCTTTCACAATGTGGTCGCCCTCTCCTTGCCACGTGTCCTCTCGAACGCGGGTTACCGCACCGGACAAATCGGCAAGTACCATGTGGCGCCGGAAGAGGTCTACCGATTCGACACCTACCTCAAAGGAAACGCTCGTAACGCGAAGCAAATGGCCACCGTCGCCAAAGACTTCATCACAGCAGATGACGAGAAGCCGTTTTTCCTCTACTTCGCTACTTCCGATCCCCATCGTGGCGGTGGTGACGACGCGTCCTATCCCGGGAAGCACAAACCGAATTTCTTTGGAAACCTGCCGGACAAGGCCGCTTACGAAGGCGTTGACGAGGTCTTCTTCGATCCCAACAAGATTCCCGTTCCTCCATTCCTGCCCGACACGCCTGAATCACGAAGCGAGCTGGCTCACTACTACCAAAGCTGCGCTCGAATCGATCAAGGCGTCGCAGAGCTGATCAAGATTCTAAAAGAATCGGATCTCTACGATAAGACCCTCATCGTTTTTACCTCCGATCACGGCATGGCCTTTGCAGGAGCCAAGACTACGGTTTTCGAAGCGGGACTCCATGTACCCTTCATCGTTCGCAATCCGTATGAGAAAAAACGGGGTATCGAATCCGATGCCATGATCAGCCACGCCGACATCGCTCCGTCACTGGTTGATTTTGCCCAGGCGCTCGATCGCGAAAAGAACCAGCCTAAGAACTTCGTTAAAGCAGACGCGTATTGGAAAAACAAGGACTACGTAGCGAAGGACAATCGCGGACATCGCCCCTACACTAGCTACCACGGCGATTCCTGGATTCCGATTCTGGGAAAGAAAAACGCGACTCACCACAAGACGATGTTCGCCTCTCACACCTTTCATGAGATTACCATGTACTACCCGATGCGGGCCGTATGGGATGGCAAGTACAAGCTCATCTGGAACATCGCCTCAGGACTCCCCTACCCATTCGCGAGCGACCTTTGGGCCTCCTCCACCTGGCAGGCGCAACTCGAGAAAGGGGATGACGCGCTCTACGGTTACATGAGTGTCGGCTCCTACGTCGATCGCCCGGCGTTTGAACTCTACAATGTCACCGAGAACCGCTACGAAGAAGTGAATCTCGCTGGCAACCCCGAATATTCCAAGATCCTCGAATCGATGAAGGCCAAGTTGAAAGCATTCCAGCAAGCGACCAACGATCCCTGGATCAGCAAGTGGGAATACGAGTAGTTGCGGTGTCAATGGTAGGGTTCTTGTCCGTTCAACTGCACTCACGGTCAAAGCCCATAGCATCCAAATGCCCCTCTCTGGGCGGCCCTGACCTTTAGGACATTCGAATTGTTCGGCCACGAGGCCTACTGCGCGTAGGAAATCTTGCTAACATTGCAGAAATGCTGCGGTGCCCAAGGGCCATTGAAAGTGAACAACAAGTCACCGCAGAGTTTCTCGGCGGCATCGTATATTGAGTTTTCGAATACCTTGAGCCGTTCTCGATTCACGAGGCAATTGAAGGTAGCCACGTCACGCTCCTTGTAAGCGGTTTCGCTCAGAGCGATCTCAGCGCACCAGGGACCGATGAGCGCCTTTACTTGACTAGCGAAAATCTCCTTCTCCTTTTTAAGAGAGATTTCGAATTTCTCTCCCTTTCTCGCCCGGTCCCCCAAACTGTAGAGCAAGCGTCCATTCGCAAACTTGAATCGCTCATCTTTCAAGTACGGGTACTTGGCCACCATGTACTTGAACAAGTCTGCCGGAGCAAATCGAAGCAGCACTTCCATTTCCACTTTCCTAAAGATGCGAAAATATGGGCACGCTGATCTACTCTTCAATAAACAACCAGCGTTCCTTTCATCGACTGCCAATGGCCCGGGAACGTGCACAAGAAAGGGTACTTCCCCGGAGCTGCCGGGGCGTTGAAGTGGATGGTGTGGGACTCGCCTGGATTGAGAACGCGTGAATGTAGCAGGACACTGGGATCGTCAGGAATGTAATGGCGCTCGGCGGCGGTCGGATCCGCCACAAGGGCGTCCGCCAATTGACCCACCAACTCGTAGGTGAACCAGCCTGTCAAGACCCAGTTATGCGGCATCTCGTCTGTATTCAGAAGTGTGAGCGAAATTCTCTCCCCCGCCCGAACGACGATTTTTTCCTGATCGTACTTTAGTCCCGTAATCGCCTTCAGCTGGATCGCTCGTCCCGGTTCATCGCTACCGGGTTCGACGTCTGGAGCTTCGGGCGCTTCACGAATCGGCAGATGAAGGGAATGCGGTTTCCCGCTGACTATCGGTTGCGGGTTGGAAAGACCTGCAAAGGGTTTTCCGAGCTCATGCACCGTGGCAAACAAATCCGTTGCGAAAGGATTGCCGTCGGCAAATTCCAAGTGGAGCCGGAGGTGAACCGTCATCGCTGGCGCTAGCTCCGGAATCTCCAGAAAAAGTGATTTGCCTTCATTCGTGACCATCGTCGACGCAATTGGCAAAGGATCATGGCCCACCGTACCCGGATTGCGGATAGAAAATTCAGGTGACCCATAACCCATTGAGTAAAGGTACTGCCACTGCTGGGCAAAGTGACGCTTGGGATCTTCCACTGCCCCCGTCGCCAACGTTTCATTAAAATCCACTCGTATTCCGTTATCAAATACCTGAAACCCAGATGGATAATAGACCGGATCACCCGTGTAACGCACTCGCTCAAAGGATCCATCCTGAATGGCGTAGTTCATCCAGCCTTGGCTCCCGACAGCATAGACCTGCCCATCTACTGGGTGCACTCGGGCTCGGTGCACACCGGATAGAAAATTCCCTTTGAGCGGTACGATCGCCCCTTGAGGCCGGGTGTGGCTGGTGTCCTCCAATACGAGATAGTGCGTAGAGGCTCCAAAGGAAAATGCGACGAGCTTGTCCTTCATCGGTCCCCAGCGATCTGAAGTGATGTAGACGGACCCACCCGAGGAGTTATCGATCCCTCGGGGGATATAGGCCGTCGCGGGAGTGATCTCTTTGTTATCAATGTGTTTCTGGAACCCGTAGTACCCGTCGGGCTCGATTCGCACAATTTGCGAAGCGGGCGTCCACTGTCCCTCTTGCGGGGAACACCAGACGCGGCCATCAGGGGCAACGCCGATTCCATTCGGATTGCGCAGTCCGGCTCCGAGCGAGCGGACTGTTTTCCCGTCGGGTGAAACTTGAATCACTCCCGCATGCTTTGTCGCGAAATAGAGGTAGCCCGCATCGTCCCGCTGAAATCCTGTATTGTAGTCATGACTACCCGGAGAGGTTACGTAGGCATTGCAGAAGTTTTCATAGAAATCAGCAACTTCGTCGCCATTCAAGCCGTGGAGGACGGTGATCTGGTCCTTGCCCAGCGTGTGAATTTTCCCATCGATGACGAGCAAGCCGAGGGGCTGATTTAGACCCTTGGCAACTCGCTTCCAGGTGACTTCTCCAAGATCATGGTCGAGACCACGAACGATCCAAACATCCCCAAAAAACGTTGATACTGCCGCGTCTCCATTTTCGAAAAAATCCAGCCCAGTCAGAAACATGGGGGAACCATACGGGTTCTCAAAGGGAACGGGAATGGTATCGATCACATAGGGATCGCCATTACCGTCAATGCCCCGCTTCCCCGGCAAAGTAATCACGTCTGCGGATCGCCTCGGGTCGCCTTGAATCAGGCTGAAGGGACTTTCACGCTCATCCTGACGGATCGCGCTTGCCGCCTCGATCGGGTCCAGATCTGAATGCCACGCATAGATAGTTAAGGTAGCGCCTGCCTGATTCGGCGGTATCACAATTTTCAGAACGCCATCTTTTCCTTCGCGAACTTCGATCCCTTCCACTCCCACCGACGATTTTGCGGCGATTCCCATCACACCTTTGGCAGTCTTGAAGGCAATGCCGGCAATACCGTCCGGGAAAAGGGTCTCCAGTTGCCTGGTCCCATCTGGCAACGCAAAACTGCTCATTTCGATTCCCAAGAAACCATCGCCGAATTGCAGCGTGCGCGTAAAGACTGGTCCGCCGACGGTATTCAACATTCCCGGATTATCGAGAATCTCAGTTGAATGTACCCTATACTTAAATACCGTTTGGTTACCGACTTCGTAGTAGCCCTGATAATGGGTCCCCACAGCCACTAATTCGCTTCCCAAGCCGTCGATCCAGTTCCAGCCCACAGCGGTGGACTCAAGCAGGGCTTCCCCACCCGGCTCCACTAGGCCCGTAATTCCCCACCTCCGGGTTGGGTAACGCAGGAATTCGCCTTCCCACACTAGGCGATAGGAAAGGCTCTGGGCATCGAAGGTCGCAAAAAGCGTCGAATCCTCACCCAATCGCAGGTGGACGGGTTTGACGATAAAGCCAACCCCTTGGGGCATCACGGAACCCACCGCGAAACCATTGTCCATTCGGCTCCATCTATCGTCAAGATGGTGCACTTGAGGATGCGTTCCCCAATGGCTGTTGATTCCCGCATCCATCCCGGGATAGGCCGGAATGATTTCCGGCAGCTCACGTTGCTGAATGTAGTAATCGGCCTGACGTGAGTAAAAGTCATACAACCGCAGCTCGTTCACCTTCGCATCCGTGTAGCGATGCGCTTCTCGCCCTTCCGCAGGGTTCGCGTATGGGTGGATCGCAGGGTCGGCGTAATTCAGAAAGTTGTATTCCTGGGCATTTGCGAGAATGGCAAACCCGATGAACGCGATGAGGCCAATTTTGGGGTAAGATCTACTCGTCATAAACCGTTTGGGGCAGATTTTCATGGAATCGAAACAGAATCCACCTGACGGGGCAAGCCGGTAGCGACAATGATATCGCCACGCTCAAATCGCCCTACTCCCCGTGGCCACCGACTTTGTCGTGGTTTACAAAAGGACCACGGGGTATCTAAGGGCGTTTTGTTCCACCCTGAGGGCGGAACCGCGCGACGATCTATCGAAAAGGTAAAGGACAACCCTGCGGCAACAGTCTTCGCTCTCTGAGCTTCGCCCGTCATGAGACCACAGGGAAAGTTCTAGCAGACTCAATAATCTGATCAAGACCGCCTCCGTTCCGACTAGAATCCGGAAGGAAACGGAATCTGCGTAGACTGGCTTCAATTTGACCCGCAGTCCAGGGTCCTCGAAAAGCCCCTTACGAGCCTGAGCGACCGTTCTTGATGGACTTTTCCTACCTAATGCCTATTGTCTATCAGTAAACTATGCCTTTTTCGTGCACGATGGTCGCGGAGCCCAAATCAACTGTATTCAGAAATGAAATATATCACACTATCGTTCAGCCTACTCGTTTTTAGCTTCTCAGCAAGCGCTCAGATTCCGGATGCGGAGCCGTCTGCCGACTACTACTTGTTTATGAGCGGCAAGGTGAGTGCCCAGATAAAGCGGGACTTCTTTCCGATTGAAAGCTTCGACGGAAAACGCCTTCAGCTAACGGGTTCGAAAAAGTCCCTAAAGCCGGTCGACGGGCTCAACTGCTCCCTACAGCCGGTGATGGTCATCAGCAAATACTTTGCCGAGATTCGCGAGCTGGAGTTCACCTTCGACTCGCAGGCGGAGAAGCTGCGGACCATGATGGCTATCAACGAAATGAACGCCGAGCAAATGAGACAGCAAGCCACGACCGAGTTTGAAAACGCCGTCGCCGCGATGGACGGTCGAGGCCAGTTGGTATCCGAAGGGGACCGATCGGTTGAGGCCTTAGGCGAACTGACTCAAGACCAGACAGAGAAGGAGCTTCTGTATTCGGGTTTACATAAACAAGTGGATAGCCTTTACGGACGCTGTACGATCGTTCCCGATACCGATCTCGAAAACGCCTACACCGTGGCAGTGCTCAGTTTCGAGGGAGTCGGGGCGACCAAAACGTCCCCAGGGCAACGCTCCATCTTCGTCCGCATCGCCCCTATCGGCGATCTCCAGGCAGGTGTCGGCGAGCCAATAAAATTCGATTACTCCTTCCCCGAACTAAAAGCGACATCCGCCAAGATCGACCTTTTTCTTTTCAATGGAGACAGCAAACACGTGGCCACCAACCTGTCTCGCGGCCTGAAACCACTTACGACCGAGGAATTCGAGGAATTCCGGAATATAGAGAAAAAAGCCAAGACGAAGAACGCTGGCTAGCTAGAGGGAATTAGCAGTCGTTTCGAAGGGCGTTGAATCCGAATCAGCCTCGACTTGCTCACAGTGAGCTTTGATCCAAAGAAACCCTTGATGGCACAAGGAAAGGGTTATCGGTATCTCTGCCGTAAGTGATGCAAACCGTCCGATTCTTTAAAGCGATTCCCTGGACAATTTAATTTTCGCTTGCCAAGGCTGAGTCATCGTGGCGTTTTGTTCGCCTGTTATTGGGGCCGTAGCTCAGTTGGAAGAGCGCCTGCATGGCATGCAGGAGGTCGTCGGTTCGATCCCGATCGGCTCCACCAGCCTTCGCTCGCAACCGTGAGCTCTTCCTGAGGCCCAAGTCGCTTCACACGCCGAAAATTTAAAGATTGGCAACGCGCTCTTGCAGTGCCGCAGATCCGAATTCGGGAGCCAGCTTCTTAAGCAGGGAAACGATTAATCGCTTCGATTCGCCTGATTTGGAGTTCGCGATGGCATAGAGCTGATCAAGATCCGAACTGTCTGCGATCACCGACAGAGTTTTCAAAGCCCCTCGCGCGATCGTTGGATCCCCACTCTTTACGGCCTCGACCAAATACATCTTCGCGTTCGGGATATTCCGATACACGAGGACCTCCTGGGCAAACAAAACCTTCTTTGAGTCAGACGATTTCAGCATCCCAGCCAACCGTTCATCCAACTCAGGAGCATCAATCTGGGCTATAGCGGATGCTGCCTTAATCTGCGAAGCCCGATCCCCGCTTTCGAACGTGTTTAGCAGAAGATCTATTGATCGCTTCGAACCCACGTCGCCAATCAGATCGAGGGCATTTAGCCGGAGGCTCTCGTCACCATTTTCAATGACCTGTAGCGCTATCGATTCAGCAACCTCATCTTCGACGTTATTTAGCCCCCCCAGAACGGTGAGCATATCCTCAGGCCCCATTTCAACGACTCGATCGAGAACTGCCCGTTGAAATTTTTCCACTCCGCTCGAAAGAGCGGACTCAATCGCGATCGTTCTTAAATCCGCATCTTCACTTTTTAAACCTAGAGCAATCGCATCTTCAATGTCTCGATCTCGGCGATTAATCAATATCCTCAACGCGGCACGGCGGGATGCGGCGTCACTTCCTTCGGCAAATATTTCGTGAAGCAGGTTGGAATCCACTGAGGAGTTGGACAAAAGAGATCGCTCAATCGCTTGCTTAACAGGCCCTGAGCGAGCGTCGCTGTAGGCATTACGGAGCGCTCGTAGCGAGCCACTATTGCCAATTTCCCCGAGAGCCCAAGCCGCGGTAACCGAGATTGATTCGCTACCACCTTCCAGCTCATTGGCGATAAAACGAACCGAGGAAGCCTCACCACGGAGAGCAAGAGACTTAAGGATATCCAATTTCCCTTCCGTATCCATTTTCCCATAGGCCGCCTTCAAGGCATTGCTTGCTTTGCCTCCTCGGATTGACTCGATGGCCGCTCGCGCATCCTCGGCGAGGCGTTTGTCCTTCCCCAGCATTATCTTAGACAAGGGACTGACTGCTTTCGAAGTCCCCACTCTGGCCAGTTGACGCAAAATGTACTTCTTCGCTTCGACAGGGACATCTTTCTGAGCCAAGGCATACAAAAGATCATCCGTTATTTTCGATGCTCCGCTTCCCATTCCGGGAGCGGTCGCATCGGAAACGAGAATCTCCAAATCCCGCCTCGCAACGTACTGCACATCAGGGTCGCTATTGCGGAATGTTTTTGAGATGACAATTACTTTGTCTCTGTATTCTCCTGCCAATGACAAGGTAGAGGATACAATGACTAGCATCAGGGCCAGTGTCCAATTCGATGAAATTTTCATAATCAAGCTTTTCAAAAATCTGAGACCTAACCGAGTAGCCCGTAAGGAGCTCTCCGCGGACGGCTCATCCACTTGGCCGCTTCCGCGTCTCCCACAATGGTCTCCTTGACAGGATCCCAACGAACGGGACGCTTCAACCTTTCGGAAATTCCAGACAAATGGCAAATCGTCGCAGTGCGGTGACCAATTCCTACGTGGCAAATCGGCTGCTTGCGTGAGCGAATGGCGTTGAGCCAATCGGCCCGATGGTCGCTCGATTCGTAAAGCCGCTTATCGCTCGGCTTCAGCACTACATTCTTGAGAGATACCGGGTCGGTATCGAGCTTGTCTCCTCGGCTTACTCTTACTTCGCCCTCCTCTCCAATAAATCGGATCATATGGCCCTTACCTTCATATCCGCGAATTATTTTCGTTCCATCTCCGTATACGTAGTACTGATACTCCTCACCCTTGTATCCCTTGGGGACAAACTCCACCGGTCCCGAGTCATCCCGACCAAGCGCCCACTGAATAATGTCGTAGTGGTGAGCCCCCCAGTCGCCATTTTTGCGGGACCCATAGTCCCAGAAGCGACGCCAGCCTCCTCCATAGTCACCCTTGATACGCTCGAAATTGTAAGGCTCCCAAGGAGCAGGGCCCAGCCAACGATCGTAGTTTAGTTCTGGCGGAATCGGTTCTTCCTTATATTGAGTAGGTTCCGGAAAATTACCCAAGCGAGCGGCGATCGTATGAACCTTGCCAATGTATCCATTCAAAACCAGCTCGGCCGCTTTACGAAACGCTCTCTCTGAGCGCTGCTGCGAGCCTACCTGGAGAATGCTTCCATATCGTGCGGCGGTGTCCCGCATGACTTTTCCTTCTTCGATGGTTAGCGTCATCGGCTTCTCGACATAGACATCCTTCCCATTCTTCATCGCCTCGATGGAAATCTGCGCATGCCAATGATCTGGCGTACCCACTACCACCGCATCGATATCCGAGCGAGCCATAAGATCTTCGTAGTATTCGTAAGTTGGGCACGCTTTACCCTTAACTTCTTTTACCTCCGCCTGAGCGATGTCCAATTTTCTTGAATCAACGTCGCACAAGGCGACCACTTCTACGGAGTCTCTACCCAGATGGTATTTGCGATGACCCACCATTATCTTACCATGGCCAATGAGACCCATATTGATGCGGCTATTCGGTCCTGTGCGCTTTCCCAAACCCAATACTGATGCGGGCAAAACCATGGGAGCGGAGATAGCGGCAGCCGCCTTCACGGTCGTTTTTAAAGCAGTCCGACGTGTGATTTTCTTCATAATTAAGTGATGGGTTAAAAATACGAGTGATCCTAGAGGCGACGAACGGAGTGAACATCGTCCAAAAGTAATAAATGCGAGGGTCTGTGTTAACGATCGCTTTGCTTAATGGTCAACGCCAGAGTTTCAGTGCTCGTAAATCCGGGTGGCGCTTTAAAACGAGCCAACCGCTTAAATCCATCAATTACTTTCTGGTCAAAAACGGCGTCCCCACTCGATGCGACCACTCGAGCTCCCGAAATCCGGCCCGTAGGAGCCAGATCGAATTGAACCTTCGTTTTCAAGGGGCTCCCCGCCAATGGATGTATCTCCACGGAACCGGAGATCGCTTGGATAAGCTGCCCAAAGTAGGACTCCAACTGACTCTGGTCCGAGGCGGTCAATGATCCAATGGTGGACTCCGGCAGCACCACATCGATGTCTTTTAGTCCACTCACGAGATTCTCAACTACCTTGTCCAATTGGTTGTTACGCTTTGGGGGAGGCTTTTTCGTGGGAACTCGCTGCTTTCGGATGGGATTAGTGCTCCTGAAGTCGTCGAAATTAATGACTTTTGGAGGCTCGGGCTCGGCAGGAATCACTTCCTCTGGTATAGCAACGGGCTCGGGGGGCAATTCCCTTGGCTCCGGATCCGGAATCTCATCGGGCGTGGGCAAATCCAAGTCTTCCGGCACGTACTCAACCGGCTTTGATTCGATCGCTCCCGCGCTGGCGGGCGGCGAGTACAGTTCAAAAATGAGCTCTTCAGGCTCCTTTTCCGGCTGAACCATTGATTTAATAATGAACACCACAATAATCGCGAAGTGCAAACTCGCGGAAAAGATGAGTGGTCCTCTTTGGTCGAAGTACATAATTGGAATGAAATCCTATCGACTCAAATTTGTAGGAGCGGGCTTATCCCGTGATTCCAGAAGTTTAGAAAAAGGAATGAGGGACAAATCGCGGTGTAAAACCGCTCCTACATTTCGATCATAGTCCATTATTTGCGCTAAATGAAATTGTCGCGTACATGTTTAAGCGTCTTCTGGACGCGTGACCAGATTGATTCGTTTCAAGTTATTCTTTTTCAAAAGGTCCAGCAGCGTCACCACATACTGATAAGGGGTATCGCCATTGGCCCGTATCGCCAGCACCGGTGGATCGCTCATGCCCCCGTACCGGGCGAGTTCGTTTTCCAGTTCCAGCATGCCGACCGGATTTCCATCCATCTGGTACCCCTCCGTCGTAACCAGCAGATCAACCGAATCCGGGACAGATGACTGGGCCTGATTCGGAGTCGCCACCGGCAGGTCAATCTCCATCAGCTGCTCTTTTTCGATGAGCGGCGTGCTAATCATGAAGATGATGAGCAAGGCGAAGCCAAGGTCGATCAGAGCCGTTACATTGAGCTCGGAATTCGCCTCGAGGGACTTTTGTCTGTGGAACGATCTACCCATCAGAAAATTCTTAGCGGCTCTCGAGCTCGATCATGTCCGCGAGGGCGCTGGCGAAGTTCTGCAGCTCCGTCACCAATACCTTGGTACGGGAAAGAAGAAAGTTGTAGCCAAACACGGACGGGATCGCGACGCACAAACCCGCTACCGTCGTCAGCAATGCGCCCGATACACCCGGGGCCAAGTTTTGCAGCGTCGCCGTCGCCTGCAATCCAACAGCGCCGAAGGCGTCCATAACCCCCCAAACGGTACCCAGCAGGCCGAAGAAGGGCGCCCCTGACACAATCGTGGCCAGGAAAATCATGCTCGACTCGTAACTGAGGGTTTTATTGGCCAACGCTCGCTGCAGCGCGTTCTCTACGTGCTCCACTCGAGCGGCTCGAAGCTGCTCGATACTTTCCCCCGCTTTCGGGTCAATCCGATGGTAGGCTTCGATCGCATCGGAATAGAGCGCGGCGTAAGGCACTCGCTTCGGAGCCTTAAACGTCGACGGGGCATTCAGGATGGAACTCAGCCGATGCAGCGATTGCTCAAATCCAAGATTGTAGAGGCGCAAACGTTTCAATTCCCAGTATTTGCCAAGCATCACTGCCCAGGCGCACACGCTAAAAAACGCCAAGGCAAATATGATGGCCTTACCCGCTGGGTTACTTTGGGTGAAATAGGTGAAAACGTTCGGTCCGCCTCCAGCGGCAATTAAAGTAGTGACGTCCATGGAAATAGGCATAGTTCGCATTTCAGGCCGGACGATCGTCCAGACCTAGTCCTTTGAAACCTTCCGCGCGGGAGCGTTCAATAAATTTCCATCTTAGCAGTGAAAAATTAACACTTGTTTCGCTGGATGCAGAATTACGGTTGCTCTGGCCAGATTCCTTGCTCTTATTCCCAGACGAAAACCACTAGCACCTTTCAATGGAATACATACAACGCGCCATTCAAGAACTGCAGGACAAACGAGGCAACCAATCCGGCAAGCGAGCCCTAGTCGGGCTCGATGGATTTGTGGATACTATCATCCACCTCGTCGCCAAGCGCCATGGGATCGGGGACGACTTCTCCCGCATCGAGACAATCGAGGATTTCGGAAACCGGATCCTGGGAGCCGTTGGCAAAAGCGCCAATATCGAGATGTATCCCAAGATGGAGAAACTCGGCGGTAACGGACCAATTATGGCCAACGCGCTTTGCGCCACCGGTTTTCCCCTAACCTATATCGGGGCACTGGGGAAAAACGCGGTGCATCCGGTTTTCGAGGAATTTGCCAAGAAAACGAACGCGGTATGCGTGTCGGACCCCGGTTTCACCAACGCGTTGGAGTTTAACGACGGCAAGATCATGATGGGGATTACCAAGACCCTGGACGATCTCAACTACGAGTCCATCATCGAGACCATGGGTGAAGGAGCGTTTCTTGACACGCTGTCCAAGTCCAGCCTCGTTGCTCTCGTAAATTGGACCATGATCCCCCACATGAACGCGATTTTCGCGGCGCTCACGGATCGCGTCCTTCCCAGTCTCCCTCCCATCGACGGGGGACGAACCTTCTTTTTCGATCTTGCCGATCCTGAAAAGCGGGCTCAGGGAGAGCTTATTGAAGCGCTTCACGCGATTGCGAAGTTTCAGAACTTCGGCAACGTTACCCTGGGTCTTAACCTGAAGGAAGGGCAGCAGGTCAGCGAAGCGTTCCAGCTCGGAGAAAACGGCGAAGACGCAGACTCCCTCAAGCGACTCGCAGCGAAGATACGACGCGAATTGAACGTGAGCACCGTGGTCGTGCATCCCACCCGGTGCGCCGCTTGCGCCACTAAAGATGGCGAGTGGTGCGTTGACGGTCCCTATGTGGAAAACCCGAAGATCACGACCGGAGCGGGCGACCACTTTAACGCCGGATTTTCCACCGGACAACTGCTCGGTCTTTCGCCAGAAGCTTGCCTGACCGTAGGCGTTTCCGTTTCCGGGTTCTATGTCCGCACAGCGGTAAGTCCTTCCCTCAACGACATCGATAGCTTTCTAAGAAGCTGGTAGCCAAAACTATGACTCAAGCAGACGCCCTAACAGGGAAACTCTTTACATTCGAAGGCTCAGAAGGAAGCGGCAAATCGACCCAAATCGAGTTGCTTGCGGACGAACTGGAAGGAATGGGAAACGAAGTGATCGTGACTCGCGAGCCAGGGGGAACCGAAATCGGAGAGGAAATCCGTCATTTGCTTATCCACAACTCCGCCGGAAACGACATGGCCCCTGAAGCGGAGCTGCTGCTTTTCGCCGCCGCCCGTGCCCAATTAGTCAGGCAGGTAGTCATTCCCGGACTGCAGGAAGGGAAAATCATTCTTTGCGACCGGTTTCTCGACTCCACAACGGTCTACCAGGGCGCGGCTCGAAGCATCTCCTCGGATCCCGTCAGCTACATTAACCAGTTCGCAGCGGCCAGCATAACACCGGACTTAACGTTTATTTTAGACGTTCCTGCGGAAGTTTCGATCGCCCGAGTCAAACGACGCGTAACGGATCTCCCCGACCGCATGGAACAGGAGAACGTAGACTTCTACAAGAAGGTCCGCGAAGGGTACCTGCTCCTGGCCCGTTCGCTGCCCGAACGGTTTCATGTCGTCGACGGCACGAGGGAATTGAGAGAAAATCAGGAGGATATTCTTAAAACAGTGCTCGAGCACATCTGATAGTTGCGGGCTCTCTGAAAAGTCACAATTAGGCGGATACGCATAATCCAATCCCAACGAAACTCAGGCGATTGATTCTCACTAGAAATCGTGACCACTCAAATCGCAGAACAGTCCCCTAGCCAGCTAATCGATCGAGCGATCCGGGACAATCGTCTTGCCCATGCCCTGCTGATTCACGGACAGAATCTGAAGCAGGTCGAATCGTTCGCCTACGAACTGATAAGCAAGCTGATCGATGTAAGCCACACGGATGACGGTGTGGAATGGCACCCGGATGTATTCTCCCTCCGGCCTTCGAAAAAATCACGCATCATATCCGTTGACGACACACGGGAACTGATCCGCAACATTCAGCATTCTCCTCAAAAAGGGGACCGCAAGGTCGCGCTCATTTATGAGGTTGACCGGCTAAACGCCAGCGCAGCCAACGCATTTCTCAAGACCCTTGAGGAACCGCCGCTCAATACCACGATCCTTCTTCTCACCACGCGGCCCTACTCTCTCCTACCGACGATACGCAGCCGCTGTCAGCTATTTCGACTTCCCGCCTCAAATCAGGGTCTTGCCGACCCGCGAGTCCTGGAATGGCTAAATCGCTACCGCGAATGGTTGTCGGATCTATTGCATGCCCGACCCGGAGGCAAAGGAACGATTCCACACTACATTATGGGGCTCTACGGCTTGATAGAACAATTCCGGCATACCATCGAGGCCATCACCAAGGAAACCTGGAAAGAACAATCCAAAAATCTGCCTGAAGAGCTGGGGGATGACGAAAGAATCGCCCTGGAATCGCGGATCAGCATTTCCCTCCGTCAAGACTTCCTCGCGGCAATCGAAGTCACTACCGAAGCCTTCGCCCGGGATAGTCTCACGGAGAAACCGAACGTTGCGTCTAAATTGATCGATTGCGTCCGCGCGCTAGAGTCATCGCCGAGACTGCTGAACTTGAATATGAAGCCGGAGGCAGTCCTCGAGGCGTTCATGCTGCAGACCTTAAGAATCTGGGCGGCCTAGCCCAATCTGTGATCTGAAAAGTCCGCCTATCCCACGGGGATTGTCAGGGTGACCGTAGTGCCCATACCCTTTTCGGTTAGAATATCCATCTGCCCATTGCTGGATTCAAGCAAGCGACGGCAGGCGACCAAGCCAGACATGGTCGGTGACTCGCCCAT
>Ga0181558_10000010_pt1 | contig 153286 bp, 105 predicted proteins | sample 011ome_22_FD_133754 | JGI IMG/M metagenome (GOLD analysis project Ga0181558, IMG submission 133754) | Coastal salt marsh microbial communities from the Groves Creek Marsh, Skidaway Island, Georgia - 011507BT metaG (megahit assembly) | ecosystem: Environmental > Aquatic > Marine > Intertidal... | reverse complement strand
TGGCAGAACGGATACGTGGAGAGCTTCAACGGGCGTTTCCGAGAGGAGTGCCTCAACCGCGAGCAGCTTTGGACTCTGACAGAGGCTCGAGTGGCAATCGAAGACTGGCGATGGAAGTACAACAACATACGCCCCCATCGCTCGCTGGGCTATATTACTGCTCTGGAGTTCGCTCAGGAACTGCCGGAGGAAACCGAACCGAACCAATGTTGGGCCTCCAGTCGGCCTACGGCCTCCTTGCGACCCAACATTGACAAACTATACAACCTTAACCACATCATCAATACGTCCAGGCTAACGAAAGCGATGGCTCAGTTTGGGTAACTCGAACACATTCAAAAAGGCGGAGAGGCCGGTGGATCTTGAGCTTGCCTCTCGTAACCCCGTTGAGTTCATAGCCGTAATCAAGGCTGTATCAGCGGTAAACACTGTTGACCCACAGGGCGTCTGAGATTGTTCGCGAATCAGGAATTAAAACGGCAGCTCTGAGACTATCACAACTATGACCAATGGATTCTCGGTAGGCTCCTATGAGGCATTACTTGGGGCGGGTGGCGCGGGAGAGGGATTCTATTTATTCTTTAAGTTCTGTTGACGGGGATATTCAAGGTGGTAATCGCTTTGCTCCCATGCCGGCTGATTGTCATAGAGTTCATTCGGGATAAGGCTCGGAAGCGGAGCGATTTCATCTATCAGCAGGTTATATCTCCTGTACTGCTTTCTTTCCAGTATGCCCTTCACGTTCTTCCTCGTCTGCGAGCGCAAGGATGCGACTTGGCCGTTCAGCTTCCTTAGCTTCCTCTTCTGGTTCGGTTCATCCGGACCAATGGACTTTATTGCCTGCACGATCAGAGCGAGTTCGCGGAAGAAGACCGACATTTCGTCTGCCAATGGGTCGACTTGATCTTCCGTAAGATCCTCCATCAGTCGCAGGAAATTGAGAACATTGTTTTGGACGATGTATTCAAGTTCTTCTGCGTTGAGGGTCTTCTGGTTTACATTAGCGGGATCCGGCTCACTAAAGCAACGAGTGCCCGTCAGAATCGAGACCGTCAATACAGTACCAGTAATAGCCATACGCACGCCTTTGCGCCGCTTGAGTTCCGCCCAGGAGGAAGTGAAGCCTGCCTGCTGTGAGCCTGATGGACGGGAGAGGCCTGGGGGTACTGCTTCGGATTCAGGCGGATCTGGACTGGGCTCTTTATCCATGGGGAAGAATGCTTGGGGTAAATGGGTGGACGCACCAAAATTATACACCAGAAGCGCCCGTAGTACTCAAGCCCAGAAGGAGGGCCTCGGGGAATACATCTCCCGAGTCCTTTTCAATTCCGCTGCTGGGCCGGCTCTTGGGAACGCCGAGCCCCAGCTCGGCCGAAATTAAGCATCACTTGACGCCGAGCTGGGGCTCAGCGTTCCCAGCGGCGGATACAGACAAGGGCGAAGATATTCACTTTCCTATCAACAACGTTCGCCGTTTTCTCTCTTCACTTAACAAGCAGGCGAGACCCTTGCGATTGCCATTCCCGCCCATAGGCACCTTAATTCCCAAGCGAAGCTCTGAGGAGGACGAAATCGCCTAGCAGTTCGGCCATATCCGATGAGAAGACATCTTTTAATATCGAATATCTAAATGGGTAACTATTTAATCGTAACAATTGCATTTACGATCAACAGACCCATCTTCGTCGTCGTCTTATAGCGGATCGATACAAAGACGAGATAGTTGAAACTTCGAATTCTGATTGCCCCATGAAGACATCCCGTAGAACGTTTCTTAAATCCTCTGCAGCAGCGCTGGCGTCAACGGGCGTGATGATTGTCCCTTCCTCCGTATTGGGAGATACTAAACGGCCGGCTCCGAGTGAGCGAATTACTTTGGCGTGTATCGGGGTGGGCAATATGGGGACTAAAAACCTAAAAGCGTTTCTGCAGGATGAACGTATTCAGATAGTGGCTATTTGCGATGTCGATGAGAATCACCGAGCCAATGCTCTCGAGATTGCGAAACTGAAGTCGTCCGACGGTTATGGGGATTTTCGCCGGGTACTCGAGCGAGAGGATATTGATGCCGTCATGATCGCCACTCCGGATCATTGGCATTCATACATAACGATAGCGGCGGCGAATGCCGGCAAAGATATTTATTGCGAAAAACCGCTGGCATCGAGTATCCACGAAGGTCGTATGGTTTGCGATGCCATCGCGAAAAATAAGCGTATCCTTCAATGTGGTACCTGGCGTCGGTCCGGACTCTACACGCGATGGGCTTGCGAATTGGTGCAGAACCAGTACATTGGCGAATTGAAGGCAATCGAAGTTGGGTTGCCGGGCGAATTTAAGATCCGGGGTGGCTATACGGGCCTGGAAAGTCCAGAGGCGATTCCCGATCATTTCGATTACGATATGTGGATGGGGCCTACCGCCGACGCTCCGTATACGGCTGCGAGGTGTCACTTCAATTTTCGCTGGATAAACCAATATGCTCCGGGTTACATCACTGATTGGGGCGCCCATTTTCTGGATGTTTCTCAATGGGGCAACGACAGCGATGATACCACGCCTATTTCGGTGAAAGCCATCGACGTCACGAAGCGCAAACAAGGGCTCTACGATGCAGCGGAATCGTTCCGAATCGAATACGGTTACAAAAACGGCGTGAATATGACGATGTTTTCCACGACAGACACAGCCAAGTTGGGGATCAAATTCATCGGAGAAGCGGGGTGGGTTTTCACTCAGGATCAAGTCTTGATTACCGAGCCTGAAAGCTTGCGCCTTACTCGAACGAAAAAGAGCGACAAGCGTTTATACGTTTCCACCAATCATCACCGCAATTTCGTGGATTCGATAAAAAGCCGTCATTCGACCGCAGCTCCTGCGGAAATCGCTCAACGCGCTGCGACCTGTTGCCACATGGGCGCTATCGCTGCTGAGCAAATGGGGGTCGAACTGAGGTTTGACCCGACCACAGAGACCTTTACGAATAACGATCTGGCAAATCAGATGTTGTCGAAGCCAATGCGCGATCGTTGGTCAATCTATCCGCTCTAGGAAAATAGCCGGACCGGATGTCGCCTTCCTTGCATCTAGTTCAACGCTGTGATTGTGGACTTAACGTTGTAGACCTTGCCGTTGACAACGGTGAAGAGGGACTGGCCGCGGAGACCGGCTTCTCCCTTGAGAGCACTGTGGTACTCTGGGTCTTCCAGTTCTCGAGTGAGCTGCGCTTCGTTGACTTGGTAGCCAGCCGCTTCGTCGAAGATCGCTAAATTGGCCATGGCTCCCGATTGCAGGGTTCCGATTTCCAGAGGAAAATGGAAAAACTGGGAGACGTGCTTGGCGGGATTGATCGAAGCGAGCCGATCGATATCGTGCCACGTATAGTCGTACTTTGAGGTGAGCTCGAAGTAGTATTGAAGACTGTGTTCGATATTTCGAGTACCCGGACTTCCGGGGAGACCATTCTTGAATTCCTTCGCCGCTCGAGCGTGAGGCGCATGGTCGGAACCGTAGAATATAGAGTAGCCGGCTCGGACGGTTTCCTGGGTTAGTCGGATGAGCGATTGCTGATCCTCACGGCTTGGATGGGCGGGTCGACGGTAGTTGATAAGAGCGATCTCTGAAGCTTGTTCCAGTAGGCGTTCACGGCACCAGTAAACATAGTCCAATCCGATTTCGGCCGGAAGCTTGAAGGATGCGTCTCGGGCTCGATCCAAAATTTGCTGCAGAGACGGACCGGTTGGGATGTGCCGCGCGAGGAGACTGGATACACCGACGGATTCTGCCAAATCCATAGTCTCTTTTTGACAGGCCAAGACCGTGGATCCGTCAAAGTACTCGTGATGCAGGAGTCGAGGGTCAGGATGGGTCCGATTTTTGAATTCGGTTATGGTTTCGTCGGATCGAGCCTGGTCGTTGTGATAGGAAACGGCTTCGCCTTCCCAAAGAGCGTACATGTCGCGGCGGGTTTGTCCGGTTAGCCCGGAGCCACCAAAGGTAGAGCCAAAGTCCTTGCCCTCGTGACCCGGGATGGGTGGGGCGCCCGGTTCCATTCGAGGCCAGAGAATAATAGGGAGGAGGCTGGCTTCGGTGTAGTAATCCTGGGACCGCTGATGCCGGTAGGGGCCTACGGGACCCCAAGGCGTATTTCCCATTGCCCCGACTATGCTGACGCCTCCTTTAAGCGCAGCGAGACAGCCGGATCGGATCGAATACTGGGCGTTGGCGCTTCGAATTGACTGGATGAGCTGGTCATAGTCGACCCCGTCGGGGCCATGCGCTTCCACTTCCTCGGGAGTCGGTTCGGCGCATTCGCGGAAATGGACATGTGGATCCACCCTTCCGAGAGCGATATGGGCGGTATCGGGGAGTTTGATACTCTCGGCTGATTTGACTCCAAGGGTGAGTTCTAGGGGTTCCCCTTTTGTGCAGCTTACCTCTCCCGCCGCCATTTCTCCAGAGTCCAAGTGAATGTTTTGGCAATGGAATTGAATTGTCTGTCCCGTTTCGGTCACTAGCCCCAGTGAAAGCGCGATTCACGGTGGATCAAGCGTTGAGATTCGATTGGAGCGAATTTCCCAGCAAAGAGGCAACGATCGGGAGGAATTCGCTCTAGACCCGGGAGGACTCTGGTGTTTGAGAAGAATTTTTTCTGCTTGCCTTTGAAGGGGCGAATAGCACGATCCCGCGCTCTGGAAGCCGCCCTAGCTCAGTTGGTAGAGCAATTCACTCGTAATGAATAGGTCGTCGGTTCGAATCCGATGGGCGGCTCCATTTAAATCCCTGTATAATAGGGGTTTACAAAAACGTAAGAAACGGCCCGTTGACTTCCGTAACCGTTAGAGATTATGGCGGTTACGGACACTCACAAGGACCCTTACACTTATTCAAAAACGCGGACGCCCAACCTCATTAGATACGATAGGACCAAGGAGTACTATATCCTCTACAAGCTTAACGGCAAGCAGGTCCGGACGCCCTCGAAAACCTCAGATTACAAGGTGGCCGTTAGGCGGCGACAGCAAAACACTGAGTTGTTCAGGTGTTCCGATCTGCTCCACGGCCGGGGGCTGTCGCCTTCGTCTCGAGACTTTTGTAGAGCCCGTCAAGCAACAAGCGGGTTCTTCCAACTCAGACCCTCGAAGCGATCCAAATCATTATCGTTGCTAAATACAATGGAGCCATTTTCCATCGCGATAGCAGCTGTATAGGCGTCCGTTGTTAGCTTTCTCCCTACTACTACCTGTAGAAGCATATTCTTATAAAACGAGTAATGACGTTCACCGGGAGCTAGGACAGAAGTGCACCCAGATCCCAAACACACATCCGTGAGCTCTCAGCGCCGCTCTTAGGGGCCGGTTTCCGCAATCACAAAGAGCTCTATCAGTCCCACGCCTTCCGTTTCAGCGACACCCGAAAGCTGAAAGGTGTAGACGCCTTGGTCAAGTGTTAGCAATAACGCCGCGTCTTTGGAACCGGCCACCAATGGCTTGTTTTGCTCTGTCAAAGCCTCTGCCAATTCCGCAGCGTTCGGTCCTTCTTCCCAATTGTCATTAGTCATAAGCAATTGGCTTCTAATGGGCGATTCGTCATACAAGGTTTTGAATACTCTGAGCTCAGGATCCTCCAGAGCCCCGGGCACGCCATCGGCAGTCAGCTGTGGTCCTAGTCCGCGAACGAGCACCGTTTTGGTCGATCCCCCGAGCACGGTAAACCCTCCTATCATGATGTCCGCGCCAGTACCAACGAATCCACGGGTCGCTAGATTAACCAGTTCTGCAGCCGCTTCGTCATCGATCGTCAAATTTCCGGTAGCCGAAACAGCGGAACCCGAAACGTTGGTGATTCTTACAGAATAGGCTCCTTCATCCGCCGCGGATACATCTTGGAGCACGAGTGTCGCCGCCGTCGCTCCAGGAATTTCTGCTCCGTCCTTGAGCCACTGGATCGAGTCCACCACGCCTTCCGGCTCGAAAAAGAGCTGGGTCCGGCCTCCAGTCGGAACTCGGATAGACGCAGGTGGACGGAGGATAACTGGCTCGGAGGGTTGCGGATCGGAAAGGGCGAAAAAAGTATTCTCGTCGCCCTCTCGATAATCGACATAGTTGAATCCTAGAAGGTACATCTCGTCTGTAGTCTTCGAACCCCAGCCGCTTGCCTCTGGCGGCATGTTAGGGTTCAAGTAATTATCAACCGTGTTGTCATAGGTAGCGATGGCATGAATGACCGAACCTTTGTCAATTTTGACGTACTTGGGAAGGGGGTAATCCCCCTGCCAATTGAAGTCCCACGAATCGATTTTGAGGAGGTTCTCGCGATTGCCCTCGGGATCGATAGCGTAGATTTCCCAGCTTTTACATAGCAAATGAGCGTGCGGATAGATGCTGATGAGGCTGATGTCGTCCTCGACGTTCCAAATGCCGTGGAAGCGAGAGACTTTGTCGGGGGGTATTTTGAAGAGTGACCAGCCTTCGAGCCTGCCGCCAAAGCCCTCTCCTAGGCGATCAGCAATATCGCCGCCAATTGCGCCATCTCCGGACTGACCCTGGCCGAATTCATCGATGAGTTCTAGGGCAACCTCGAAACGTTCTGACAGACTGAGATCCGGCGGTTGCATGGTGTCCTCCTCAACGAGATCGAAGGGCATCATCATGCGGGTTTTGAGATAGCGCTCCACCGGCTCATCGGCGAAGAACAGGTTGACGCTGGATTGATCGGAATCCCTCACCGGCCATGGGGCATAGTGGGTTTGCATGAGAATGTCAGCGCCAGCGGGCAACTTAATGCCCACCCCTTTAGGTAAACGTAGAGGTACCGCGCCGGGTGTGTAGCCGGGGAGCGTGGCATTGGGACGAATGGGCACGCCAAACCCGCCAAAGACTTCGTAACCAGAGAGCGGATCACTAACATCCTTCTCGCGCGCTTGGCCAGTGGCGTCGAAAGCAAGCAGGCCATGATGCAAGATGGCCCGGTTGCCAGGGCGGAACTCGATACTAACGAGATCGCGGTCCTCTGTCAGTCCGGTGGGCAGCACAAATACGCGATATTCATCTTCGTTACTCCCCTTGATCGTGTAGGGTTCGGCGACACGCAGGGTGAGGTCGGGGTTGCCCAGGGCGGAGCCTTCGGCGAACTTGGGCATGGGCGCTTCAAAGGCGGGGTCGCCCTCCGGCATCCCGGCTTCAACCCACTGGGCGATGGTTTCAATCTCTTGATCTGTGAGGCCGCGTTCGCCTAAGAATTTGAAATTGCTGAACTCGCGATCGGGCATCCACGGTGGCATGGTACCTTTGCGCGTGACGCTGCGAATGGTGTAGGCCTCGTCACGTACTTCTTCGAAGTTCGTCAGCGGAAACGGGCCGATTTCGCCGTCACGGTGACACACGGTGCAGTTGTTGTAGATGATCGGCGAGATGTCCTTGGTGTAGGTGACTGCGCCTTGACCTGCGAGGGGGGACAGACAAATGAGAAGCAATGTCAGTGCTGTGATAATCTTTAAGTGCATAATTTTTAAGCTGCCTAGAATTTAGTGATGGGAATGAAGCAACCGACGGCTTCGGTGCTTTTCGGCTCAACGGCTTCGCCTTTGGCGAGGGCGTCAAGAACGTCGCGGAGATCGTGCGAGGTTGTAACCCGGCGGCGTTTGCCTAAGTCGGGGTAGGTGTTGTCGATGCGGCCTCGGTAGAGTGTCTTACCGTCCCGATCAACGACGACTACTTCCGGAGTCACCTTCGCACCCAATTGATGCGCTTTGCTTAGACTTGCATCGGGCTTGATGACAAAGGGGATGACAAACTTGGCCTTGAACGCGGCCACGCTTTGCTCCGTAGCTTTGCTGGTCGAGACGTAACCGCGAAAGGCGATGCCCTCCTTCGCGTAGCGCTCATGGAGTTCAGAGAGCGTCTTGGTATGATAACGGGCAATGGGGCAGTCTTCCTTCAGGAAGGCATGCACCGTGGCAATGGGTAGTTCCTTCGTGGCTACAACAGCAACCGGGGCAAGAAGCAAAAGGAGGGTGGTGATGATCTTCATTCCACCCATACACCTGACGCGAAGAAAGCGTTACAGGCGTTGACAAATATTATTGAGCGTCAGTCTCGCGTCTCTCAATCACTCTTCCCAAGAGAGGTAGTTCATCGCGTACTTCACGGCGAAACTGTCGGCGCTGTTCAGGTGTCAACTCGTTGTCGATTTTTCGACGTGTTTCCGTGAGGATATTCAAGAATCGCGAACGAAATTCTTCCCTTAGAGCCTTTCTTTCGGTGAGAGATTCCGATAGTAATCTCATGATTGTGTCGTGTTCATCTGGGTTTAGTGACAGGCTATCGAGACTGCTCTCGACGCTATCGGAAAGGATAGACGGACGCTCCAATGCTTCGGCGAGCATATGTCGAAAAACGACTCTTGTGCCCATGACGCCGACGAGTGTTCCGGTGAGAAAGATCAAGGTGATCCCGACAGTAAGCTTTGATTTTGTTTTCATGGTATGGTATTAAGATCGAATTCAGCGTCCCATTGGTCTGTGACCTTGATGGCACCCTCGGCTAGATTTGGGTAGTCACGGATATTCATTGTGATCTCGGCGGCAATAAAGAGCCCTACGATTAACACAGCTGCCCACGCAAATTTAGGTAGTGCCGCTTCAAATAGAATGATCGTGCTTTCTCTAGACGCATCTATTTCTGATAGGATGCGTTCCGCAAAATCTTCTGGTGGCGTAATGCCGGGTAATTTCTCTGCTGCTCGAATCAGCTCGTTGAGTTTACGTTCGTTTTTCATAAGCTTCTTGAAGGTTGAATAAGGCGTCAGCCAGTTTCTTTTTGGCTCGATGAAGAGTGACTCGAATCGTGCCCGCGGCTTTGCCAGTGAGTTTACTAATTTCTGGGGATGTTCGGCCTTCGATCTCTGCGAGCGTAAGGATCACTTGTTCGTCGGCAGAAAGTTCACCCATGCAATGATCAAGGATTTCACGCGCCTCTATGGCTTGGAGAGGCACAGCTTTCTCCTCGAAACGCAACCACTCCAAAGCATCCTCGCCGAGTTGAGTAAGCGGAACCTGTCCGCGAAATCGCTTCTCGGCGCGTACATGATTAAGTGCTGCATTGGTCGCGATGCGCGCGAGCCAGTGTTCAAAAGGAGCCTTCATAGGATCGAATTTTTTGAGATTTCGCCAAGCCTTCACATAGACTTCCTGCGCGATGTCCTCCACCCGGCCACGGTCGCGTTCGTATCGGGAAAGGATCGCGAAGACACGATTCTGATAACGTTCGATTAATTCGCGAAACCGTTCGCGGCGGCCGGCGAGAATCGCGCGCACACATTCTGCGTCGTCCTTCGAAAATAGATTTTTGGATGCGTCTATGCATTCCATACACTGTAGATTTCCAAAGCGTTACAAGGAAAACTAGGACCAAACCGAAACCTGGACTGCTTCGGCGCTTCTTACGATCGTTGGCGATAATCTACCTCTCTTACAAAAGGCCCTTGAGGAGTGTTAAGCAGGTAGTGATCAAAAATATTTTACAACCTCTGTAACACTTCCGGTTTATGAAGTGTATGGGAGGTGTGATCAATAGCCAAACACCTCTGTGAAAGCGTTAATCCAAATATAAATTACAGATAAGCAAAATGAGAAAACTATTAGCTACAGCATTTGCGATGGGATTCCTAACGCTAAACTCAAGCCTTCAGGCAGAATCAAAATTGACCGAGGAGCAGAAAGAAGAAGCCCTAGTGAGATTTGAAACGCTCCAAGAAAAGCTTAGTCTTACGGATGAACAGTCACCAAAGGTTGAAGAAATAAATATGACTTACTTTGAAGAACTGAGAGAATTGCGTGAATCTGGGTCCTCGAGGCTTAAGAAGTACAGAGAATTCAAAGGAATAGACTCGAAGAGAGATAAAGCGATGAAGGCCGTTCTTTCAAAGGAACAGTACAAAGTATACAGTGATTTAAAGAAGGAAAGGCAGTCCTTTAGTCTCACCTCCAAATCAAATCGGAGCAATTGAGGTAGCGGAGCGAAGATGGCGGAGCAATTTCCTACCAACGCCCCAACGCCCTAAAAGTGCCTTTATGACGCCAATACGTAGAGACTAATATAAAAAGCTCCTAATTATTTGTGGCAGCATAGTGGCTGTCATCCTGTTATTCATCGCTTTTCTTCCAACGATCATGCAGAGCTTGGTAGTTCGCCCAGACTATGACGGGCCGACCTACAAGGTCGAAGGCGGGTTAGATGTCTCAATGCTTCCACTTGTCGCAAACTCGATACTGAGAAACTCCGCTTCTATCTAATAAATCATTTAGTGATGTTAGGAATTATGCGCGATTTATTCAGCTAAGGATTTTTTGAGAATACATAAAATGAAACAACAAGATTTGAGGAAGACTATTTATAGCTCTCTAGTATTTCTGGCATCCTTGTCGGATCTCCTAGTCGCAGAAAGCTTTCCACAGCGTTTGTCATTGGAGAACTTGTCCTCCCAGACGATTAAGCTATCGCTGACACTTCCTACACCTTCCAACTACGAACTGCTGCAAACCGAGGATTTTAGTTTATGGAGTGAATTTACTTCGGGAATAGCCAGCGAGAACCCGATTCTGTTCGAGGTTCCAGTGCCCTCGAGTCCTCTGTTTTTTCAGACACAGTGGTCTATTGATGAGTTTACAATCTCGATTGATGCGCCTCCTTTCCCAATCAAGGTCGGCGATGAGACCACCCTGCTGTCTCAGGCGACTTCAAGAGGTCAGCAAGTATCTGGATTAGGAATTCGTTGGGCAATCGATCGTACAGACATTGCTTCGGTCAATGCAATGACAGGGCAGGTCAACGCACTCAGTCCCGGGGTCGCTACAATTACTTTGGAGAGCGAAGACGGGACGCTTGTGACCCGCAAACTTGTTGTTGTCGCTAATCACAACAGCGCCCCTCAAGCCTTAGATGCGTTTTTTGGTCTGGATGACGCCTTGCCTATATTTCTTTGTTTCCAAGCCATTCAGGGTCCATTGGATGGAATGCCTATTACCTTTACGCACAGTCTGAATCCTTCCGATGTCACACCGGATAAGTTTCGTGTAATAACGGCTAGTGGAGCCAATTTGATGGTAGAATGCGCAACGTTAGTCCCTGCTGTGGATGGTAATGAGAACAAGACGGTTTTATTAATCGGCGATCTCGGCAACGAGCAAGTGGACCCGATCGACCCGCCCCGCAAAGTATTGGTCGTGGGTGACCTTTTCACTGCAGAGGACCAACCTGGTGGACCACAAAACCTGGTGGGAGCAGAGCTCGAAGTGGTCAGTCTGTTCGATTTTGTTCGTTATGCCTATGCCGAAGTAATTCCTGAAGAAAAGTGGGGACAGAGCGTGCCAGCGGGAGCACCTGCAGGCGCTTCTATTTGGATGGTGCAAACAACCTGGCAGGGAGGAATTACCCCCATCAATGGTGATACCACGGGTGAAACAGAGCGTCAGTTTCAACGAATCGGCATGGCACAGGATGATGGGAAAGTAACTCCGGTGATCCCATTTGCGATCACCGACCTTGGTGATAATGATAACCACCACGAGCTCTGGGTGGCAGGCTCTGGGGTGCCTTTATGGGTGGAAATGGATTCAGAAATCGTACAAGACCCTCGCGGCGACCCCAACGCGGCAGATCGAATCTTCATTGCTCACCCCTAATTTGAACCTCGGCATATAGAGGGATCTGATTGCGAAGTTTCATTCTCTGAGCTGGGTAGAACGGTAAAGTTCCAAGCCTTTAAAAGAGCCGGCGGAAAACGGCAGGCCGTAGGGCGACAGAATCTGCAACAAGGTGTCACTTATTTGATAAGCATCCCAGGCTTGAGCACGCTCCGAGAGCGATTGCGATCGTCAACAAATTTGAATATGGTAAGCCCTCCGCCCATGAGAGCTCCCGAAATCCACTACCATTGCCTTGCACCGCCGAAATAATGACCTCCAATCAAATCGCCTAAGCGCAGAGAATGGCCCGCGAGATGGTCGAGACCAACACAAAGCTGATGGGTGAGTAGAGGATGTTTCCGTAACCGTCATCTCAAAAATTGGGCAAAAACTAGGGTTTATCTACGTTTTTGGCGGTTAGTTTATAGTTCCTTAGGTTTTTGTAAACAGCTGGAAAAGAGCGAATTAGAACCAAATTAAACGTATAATAATATCGAATACGTTCACTCGTAATGAATAGGTCGTCGGTTCGATTCCGATGGGCGGCTCCATTTCTTTTTGATAATAAGCTAATATTTAGGAACAACTTATGAAATCATTAGAAATGATCCGAATCTCAAGATCGATCTAAGTTTAACGGGACAGGGCCGGAAAAGGGCCGAAATTTTCACTGCCTAATTTAAGGTCGTTTTTTATCCTAGAACGCTATTCTCGGAAGTCCTCTAGAAATCTATCTTCCAAAAAGTAGAACTCAAAATAGAAGGCACATAACAGCAACGTTCTTAAGATCCGTTGTCCGCAAGGACGTGGGGGTTCAAGTCCCGCTTCGGGCACCAATGACTTACGTTGGAATTGGAGCGACATTTTCGATGTGTGATCTTGGGTTGGACCACTTATTATGTCCTCAATTGGAGCTGTTTGGCTCGATTTGACTAATGGTTGATGGATTTCTCTGGGAGAATTGTGCAAAAGATTAGCAAGCCACTTTTGGCGGTTAGCTGACAGCTTGTTCATCCTGCAGACGATTTCCTGCTCCGTTTCGGGAATCGTTAAGTTGAGGATTCGATGAAAGCGAGTACCTCATCGTGGCTTCAATCTGACCGATCCGCGAATGTAGTATTTCGTAAATCTGTTTTCGTCTGAAATGATCCTGTCTAAGGTTCGGGCTGAAATTGAGAGCAGTTTCGCGGCTTCGCAGCGAGAGATGAGTTGCATTTAACTGTTCTCAATCGATCTGGTCATGGCGATTAGCGTCTCCATGCTTTTAGAGCGACGGAAAGGGCAGAAAGAGAGGATGGTGGAAGTGGCGGGAGTCGAACCAGATCTGGTATTACGCTTTTCTGCATTTGTAGTCATCTAGCAGCACTTTGCTTTTTGCTTTCAGAATCAACCAATGCTCAATGATCCAACGGTTTATATAGGAGAACCGGTCCATTTGTCCGAGTGACGATAAGACGTTGCTTAGTTTTCATTTCTGCTGGCAGAACGATGGAAGCGCGGGCCTCTCCAGGAATGCTGATGCCGCTTTCTTGAGAGCCAATCGGCTTGAAGTTCCCATGGCCGTCATTCGCTAGCAGCAATCCTAGGCCACCGTCAAAGCGTCCGGTTGTCGGTTCGGGTCTGAAATTATTGCCCGCATGGAAGAGATCGGTGTATCCGTCGTTGTTGGCATCCAAAGTAGAGAAAGTGTAAATGGGTGCCAACTGGCTTACCCGGGGTAGAGGCATGAACAGGAAACGGCCATCCTCCTGCTGATAGAAGATGCCGCTAGACAGTTCGGTGGCCTCGAGTTTGTGGGCTCTCTCAATTGCCTCCTTCCCGAATATTTCTGACAGACTCGCTTGGGCGAAATCCTGAAAACGCCGAAAGCGTTGTAGTTGTCTGGGAAATTCGTACTTGAGTTTACTCAAACCGCGGAATGGGAAAAGCTCACCGTTTTCATACTGAGCCTCAACAATGCGGACTTTTCTTTCGTCTCCAAAGGGGCCCCAAAAGAGGGTCGCGGGTTCCTGAGAAGTGGCCCGATACTTGGTGTTCAAGCCCAGGTTTCCCGCTGCGATGTCTAGTAGTCCGTCGTGGTTCAGGTCTGCCACCATTAGAGTGTTCCACCATCCCGTTTTCGTTGTGAGACCTTGAGCAAAAGTCCGGTCTACCAATTGGCTTCCGGTGTTCTCAAAGTAGCTGATCGGTCCCCATTCCGGGGAGACGAGCAGATCCGGTTTGCTGTCCGCATTCATGTCAGCGAATACAGCACCGGTAACCATGCCGATGTTTGACAAATCCTGTGCCCAATTATCGGATATGTCGAAAAATTTTCCGTTTCGGTTTTCGTAGAGAAAGCTCCGAGGTGATTCCGGCCATCGCCCTGGGACATAACGCCCGCCTACAAAGAGGTCCATGTCTCCGTCTCCGTCGATGTCTGCGGCTGCGAGGGCACTCGTGGCTTCACCGTCCAGTGGAGAGTAATCTGAATAGGAAAAATTGCCTTTTCCGTCGTTCAAGTAGAGGCGGTCGTTTAACAGCTTGGCGCCTCGCTTGTGGGAGACTCCGGCCACCGCTATGAAGAGATCAAGGGCCTTGTCTTGGTTTACGTCTATAAAGAGTGCGTTCAGGTCGTCGGCTTCCGGTATGTCACTCCATGGCTGGCTTTTCGCCTTTACGAATTGGTTGTCCGGTCTTCTGAGATATAGGGTACCGCTTTGACCGGTCGATCCGGTGACGAAGACATCTGTTAGCCCGTCGCCGTTGACATCACCGTTAGCCAATCCCGGCCCCATTCCGTTAAGTCGCCTCGGCAGTAGCCGCTGGGATCCGAGTTCGTCGATTCGCTGAAGGGAACTGGTGTAGTCTAGTCCCGAATTAGCAGCTGTATCTTCGAATAGCGGATTCAGAGCTGTCCGTTCTTGGCTGGTGGATGTTGAAACGGTCTCGGGCTGGAGGACGGTCATCAGATGACCTGCGGGGACATTCTCGAAGATTGAGCGGCTTCCATTGGGCCAGCGGATGGAGACGGTATCGGCGAGATTCTCGTTACCCAATCCAAAGTAGGCGAGTGCCGGTTCACTGGATACGATTCCTCTTTCGGTAAAAAGCTGTCTTGTCTGACTACCGGAAGCGGTGCTAACCGTGATCTCCGATCCGATGCCGCGGAGATTGGAGCCTTGGCCTTTGAGTGCGATGACAAGGCGATTGCCGGATGCGAAATCGTTGCGCACTATACTGGGAGGGGCGTTGTAGTTGGTGTAGACGAGATCAAGGTCGCCGTCTCCATCAAAATCGGCGGTAGCACAGCCGAAGGAGACACCGAAGTGGTTGAGTCCCCATTCATCGGATACGTTTAGGAAAGACAGATTCCCCAAATTGCGGAAGGCCATGTTGGGTTCGTTCCGCACGGGAGCGTTTTTCCAGATTGCGGCTCGCCCTTCCAAGTTGCGGACGACTTTCTGGCGATCGACAAGGTCAGCGTCTACGAAGTTGCGAATCATGCCGTTTGTGAAGTAGAAGTCGAGCAAGCCGTCGCAGTCGAAATCAGCCATACGGGTAGCCCAAGTCCAGCCCGTCGCTTCCATGCCAGCCATGAAGGCCATCTCTTGAAAGTGTTCAGTACCGGAGTTGAGGTACAAGGCGTTCCACATGTATTGTGGCACAAGCTCAGAAGCGCGCTCCATTTCCCACAGGCCGCGTCCCATTTCTTCCATACCGGCGATGTAGGAGCTGCGAGTCTGGTCGCGCATGTCAGCCACGAAATAGTCCACGAGACCATCATTATTGAGGTCGCCCGAGTCGGCTCCCATGGAGAAATAGGTGACGTGGGGCAGGTTCTCGTCCACAACGTCGACAAAGGTCCCGTCCTGCTGGTTCAGGTAGAAGCGGTCGGGGGTTTCGAAGTCGTTGGCGACATAGAGATCTGGCCAGCCGTCGTGATTCGAGTCGAACCAGATGGCGGTATGACCCTGAGAGACTCCCCAAATTCCTGATTCAGAAGCGACATCGCTGAAGGATCCGTCTCCGTTGTTGCGCAAAAGGTAGTCGGCTCGGCCTCGCGGGTTCTCGGCAAATCGCAGGATGTTGGTAACTAGATAGGCATCTAGATCGCCGTCTAGATCGTAATCCGCGAAATTGGCATGAACCGAGGCGTCTTTGATCGCCAGGCCATAGGCTTCGGCTTTCTCGGTAAAGGTGCCGTCTCCTTGATTGACGAACAGCAAATTGGGGGCGTCGTAGCGACAGAGGTAGATGTCCATCCAGCCGTCTTGATTTATGTCTATTGCGGTGGCACCCGTCTTTCCGTCAATCGTTTCGCCTGCCGCAACTCCCGCTTTTACCGCCCGGTCTTCGAATTGGAACGGACCCGTTTGAATATAAAGAGTACAGGGGCCATTTTTGGATACGGCGTAGAAATCCAATTGGCCGTCGTTGTTGAAGTCGGCGACCGCAAGTCCGGTTTCAATGGCCCCGAGAGTGAGCTCTCTGAATAACTCCCCCCACATACGTGGATCGTTGTACGTATTGACAGATGTGATACCCGATTCTTCTGGAGCAAGGCGATAGAAGGGTTTTCCAAGCTCTTCGCCGCCATTGGAAGGAGGGATTAGAGGAATTAGGGAGTACTCTGCGGCGGTTAGTGATAGAAAACCCACCTGAGCAAGAACGATGGACTGGCAGCAGATACGCAGAATTCTCATGGTTTCATTCCTTGTGTGTTCCGCTTTGAGACCTGTTGCCTTTTTGAGGTCCAAACTTGTGGCCGAACGCTTTACCGGGGCCGCAGTGCGTTCTCATAAATCCAATCGGCTACAGCAATTCCGGCTTTCTGCCCTTCGATGTTGTCGGACATTGTGTGTATGCCACCCCAGACGCGACTCATTCCGACTTCCCAGCGGGCGTCGGATAGACTGGTATAGGTGCGCACAACGCCCGGAAGCCCGTCGGAAATAGCGGTAAAGTTGACCTCGTTTCTCCCAATGCAATGCTCTATCATGCGAGTCATTGCGGCCGTGTAGCAGCTATGCCCGGAGGTGTATGTAGGAAATGCTGGAGACTCCATGTTGGGGATGAAGTCAGTATTTTGCTCGTGGTGGGGGTTTAGGCTTTTTTCCATTTCCCGGATGGCGGTTTCCGGGCGCCAGATGTTGTAGTGGTATTTGGTTTCCCAGGCGGTTATTCCGGCGTCTGCTCCGGCCACGTTTAAGAGTGCAAATATGTGGGCTGTCTCGGAAACGTCTTGATCGATTCCAAGGTCTTTTAGAATACCTGTTAGGATGACATTCCAATGTCCCGGAGGGGTTGAAGTTCCTAAATCATCCGACCAGAAAGGAGTGCTCAGGGTTTGGTATTCAGTACGGTCAGCTCCATCTCGAACGCCAACCCGGCTTACGAACTTTAGTTCTTCCGCATATTGCATGGAATTGAGAGGAGGGTGGAGAGGTGCCCGGAACTGGGAAGAGCTCTTAAGCGCGAAAGGTTCTACTTCACCCAAACGCGGCGCCACCGGGGGCCGAAAGCCGAGTGGAGTTTCTCTCCATTTTCCAATTTCAACACTGGAGTAGGTCCCTTCGAGTGGGAGGTTCATACCAGAACCGGATCTTCTTTTGAGAATTTGTTCTGCCACGTTTTTCCCCCACGCAATTCCTTTGTTCTTGGCATCTCCGTTTGGAACTTCAGAGAGCGCTTGATCATAAGCGTTCTTGATATTGCGAGGGTTTACCTCATTCCCCCAAATGGCCATCAGTACGGTATGAGCGGCAGCAGCAATCGCCGCATCGCGACTTGTACCCTTGGGGGCGCGATCGTCCACTAGCCAGGCTTCATGCTTTTGATCGAAGCTGTTTACCACATCGTAAACGGCGACATTGAATGTGGCCAGATGCACACCCGCGACGGGTGCGGGGTTCCGGGAAAGTCGGGTGGTGTTGATCGCTTCGTTATTCCAGTAAAGGACTGGATTGCTCGCTTGAGCAGGGGCGAAACAGAAGGCGCTCATTAGGGTAATGAGCAAAGATAAAGTAGCCGCTTTCATGGGATTGGTATTGATGGTTTTATTGAGCTCGCTCCTTTACGGTTTCAAAGGGGGTGATACCTGCATCGAAAGTTTCGGTAAATGATAAAATTTTGGCAAATTCGGGGGGCGGCTGATTTCGGAAATATTAAGAGAATTATTTCTCGATCTTATATTTTAGCCGATATTGATTAAGGGTTTGTCCGCTGCTTTTTTTGAATACGACGGCCATGTATTCAGGGTGCTCGAATCCGGTTAGGCTCGCGATGTGGGCCATTGTGTAGTTGGTTTCCAGTAGTAGCTGCTTTATTTTCTGTATTTGAACGTCTCGAATTTCAACCTGCGGCGTTTTTCCAAGGTACTTTCTAAAATTGCGTTCGAGGCTGCTTCGCGAGGTCTTCAATTGGCTGACAACCCAGTCTACAGTGATTCCTTCGTTGGCCCTGTTCTTGATAAGGTGGAGGGCGGCGGCTACGTTTGAATCGTCTATGCAGAAAGCGTCCGTCGAGCGTCGAGTGATTATTGCTCGAGGTTCGATAAGGATGTCTGCCTCATCCACCCTTTCGCCATCCATCAATTGGTCTAGTAGTTTAGCGGCAGTCTGGCCGTAGCTTTCGCAATTGAGAGAAATGCTGCTCAATTGCGGATTTGAAAGCTCGCATCGAAGGGTGTCGTTGTTGACCCCGAGAACGGATACCTCTTCTGGGACATGTACCCTTAGCATTCGGCATGCTTCGATTACTTGCAGACCTCGTAGGTCATTGGCGGAGAATACTGCGAGTGGCTTTGGAATATTGTCTATCCACTTCATGATTTCGTGGACATTCCTCTTGTCCCAATCGGCTTCAGTGAACTCTGGATGTTCGTTCTCGAATATCAGTGGTTTGCGGTTCACTAATTCCAGAGCTTCCACGAATCCTTTTTTCCGATCGTCTGACCAGAGCTTGTTGGAGAAGCCGCAAAAGGCGAAATGTTGGTACCCTTTCTCTATGAAGTGCTCCGCTGCCATGTGCCCGACTGCCTCGTTGTTGGGACGAATTTTCGGGATGCCCGAGATCTCCGACGGATAGTCGCTCAGATCGACGCAAGGGATTTTGCGTTCCAAGCATTGGGCAAACAAGTCAGGAGCAGGTTCCTTGCAAATTATCCCGTCCCAGTCGCGGTTTAAAACGTATTCGGGCTTTTTTTTCGAAAATGCCTGATCGTCGACAAAAGCAGACCAACGCCTATGCAGTCTGTTGTAACTCGATATGGCGTGGAGAATTCTCGCGTCCTGATCGATGTAACAGGCGAATACAAGGGCTACTTTGGCGTGACTAACCATGAACTTGAGCCTAGATTAGGGCTAAACCTTGAGCTGACAAGGAATTTGCGTGTTTTGCAGTTCCAGCGATTCTCGGGGAAGTTGAGCGGGAAATGACAATCAGTCTCATAATGCATTCATTTGTTCTCATTGCTGTTCGCTAGATTATCGCTTAGAATTCGTCGTCAAATATGCTCTTGGCATGCTGAAAATCGATCGGCGTCAGGGAGCATCCCCATTCCTAAGCAAGAGAACAACAGTCCCATACTAATTACATATGTCCAGGCAGATAGAAGGCTATCATGCGCATCATTCGCCTCTCGGGGCTTTTGCGAGTTTTACGCTAGGGCTCAATGGTAGTTCGGGTGGATTTGGGCATGCTCTTAGTGGGCCGGCGAAACAGAATGTCTATGTCGGCTATCGTATCGGTCAAAGAGGAAACTGGCGTATGCTCCCGTTTTTCGAAGAGCCGGAGTCCAACGAAGCTTCGTTTACAGGAGAGGCGGCGGTGGATGTCATGCCTCAAAAGCTGAAAATTCTAAGATCTTCTGAAATTGAGCGATCTCTCGCTTGGGCCAGCGATACTTGGAGAGCGGGCAAGGGGAAGTTCGGCTTTTCTCTCCTTTCGCCCTTTGGCGAAGTTCCCGATCCGACTGGCGCGAATCGCAAGAAAAACCGGATCCATTTCTCTCCGCACATCAACGGTTGGATTGAATACGACAACCGCTTAGGAAAGAGCCCCGTTGAATTGATGTTTGGAGTAGGGGACTCGGAGCAATTGTTTCGTCCTCTTGAAGACACTTCCCCTAATTTGTGCGGATTCGCCATAAACGGCTCTTCTGGATATGCGACCAATCCGAGTGTAAGAGTCGAAGTTCGCCAAGGATTCAACATCTTCGATCCAAAGTATAGGGACTACCGTGGCCTGCATGTTATCGCAGGCCAGTCCGCCCTCGTTTTTACGGTGCCGGCAGGAACCAAAGCGCGTTTTCCTCTCGTTCTAGGATTTTACGAAGATGGGACCATTACCGACGGGATAAATTCTCAATACCTGTACACTCAAGTCTTCAAGGGTCTGGAAGACGTATTGGAGCATGGGCTTTCGCAGAAAGGGCATTACAATCGGCTAGCAGAAAAGAGGGATCGCGAACTTGAGGGCTCTAAACTGAGCGAGGACCAAAAGTTTCTCATAGCGCAATCCACTCACAGTTACCTCGGAAATACGCAATTACTGTGGGCGAATGGTAACCCTTTGTGGGTCGTTAACGAAGGGGAGTACAGGATGATCAATACATTCGATTTGACTGTTGACCACCTATTCTTCGAGCTAAAGTTTTTTCCTTGGGCCGTTCGGAATGTACTCGACCTTTTCGTCAGGCGCTACTCTTACAGGGATCAGATACATGATGGAAATGGGACCACTTCTGCGGGGGGCCTATCCTTCACCCACGATATGGGCGTCATGAACCATTTCACTCCAAAAGGTCGCTCGAGTTACGAATGCGACAACATTGGGGGTTGTTTTAGCCATATGACTATGGAGCAGCTTCTGAATTGGATTATTGTCGCGGTCTGCTATGCAGAAAAAACCGGTGATCGCAAGTGGCTGAGAGCTAATGAGAAAGTGCTTCTTGCCTGCGCGAAAAGTATGCAGAACCGAGACAATCCTAAAGCCTCCAAGCGCAATGGAGTGTTGAAGCTGGACAGTATGCGTTGTGGTCGGGACGGGTTTGAAATTACAACCTACGATAGTCTCGATGTTAGTTTGGGACAGGCCCGCAACAATCTGTATCTAGCAGTCAAGACTCTTTCTGCGTGGGTGTTGCTGGAAAAAGCGTTTTCGGATCTGCATCTCGACCGACAAGCGGTTTCTGCAGGCAAGACTGCCGATCTTCTGGCCGCCACGATATCCTCGCAGTTCGATGAAAAAACGAAGACGTTCCCTGCGGTTTTCGAAAACAATAATCGCTCCAGAATTATTCCTGCGATTGAAGGGTTTGTGTATCCTCTCTATTTGGATATGGATTGGGTGACAAATCGAAAAGGCCGATTTTCGGTATTGCTCGACCAATTGAGGATGCATCTAGGAGAGATTCTCAAGCCAGGCGTGTGTTTGGACGAGAAAACCGGTTCCTGGAAAATGAGTAGTACAAGTACGAATACTTGGTTCAGCAAAATAGCTCTGAGCCAGCATGTGATCCGCAGGCTATTCCCGGAAACGCTTTCGGAGAGCGCCTTGGCGGGGGATCAGGTCCACGCTCGTTGGCAAAAATCGCCTGGGTGCGGGGAATTCGCCATGTGCGACCAAATTCGGAGCGATACGGGAGTCACGTGCGGTAGCCGCTACTATCCAAGGGGGGTTACAAGCATTCTTTGGTTGAACGAATAGTCTCCCGATAGTTTTTGAACAAAGACATGTCATTTCCCCATACCCCAAGACTCAGCAAACGCGAAAAATTCGGATACAGTCTCGGCGACGGCTCCGCGAATTTTGTCTTTCAGGTACTGCTATACTATCAGCAACCTTTTTTCCTAGAGGTGTTTGGTCTTGGGCCGACTGTCTTGTTTTGGCTCCTGCTAGGAGGTCGTTTTTTCGATGCGATCACCGATCCTTTGATGGGGATCATCGCCGATCGCACCAAAACACGATGGGGACAGTTTCGTCCTTGGATTCTTTGGTCTGCCGTTCCCTTCGCCGGAGTATTCTGGCTCACCTTTACCAAGCCAGATCTTGGGCCTGGGGGGCTTTTGGCGTATGCCGCTATCTGCTACCTTCTACTAATGGCGGTATACACCATGAACAACGTGCCCTACGCGGCGCTGGCTGGGGTCATGAGCTCGGATCCGGACGAACGCACCAGTATACAGCAGTGGCGTTTCTTTGCAGCGATGTCGGCGGCCTTCGTGGTGCAGACATTCACGGTCCCCTGGGTCGCTAAGTTTGGGCAAGGCGACGAGGCGAAGGGCTGGTCGATCACGATCTTGATTTTCGCAGCCCTATCGATCGTTTTCTTTCTCGTGACATTTTTGACCACTCGAGAGCGCGTGAAACGGACGAAGCCGTCGAAAATCAAAGACGACTTTCGGGATATCAGAGGGAATCGCCCGTGGGTCGTCCTCTTTTTCGTCACCCTCTTTATATTCATCACGCTTTCCTTCCGTGGAGGGCCCATGTATTTCTTCATGAAGGAGTACATGGGCAGCGATAGTATCTTTTCGTTCGCGAGCGCCTTCGGTTTCGTGGCTCCGGTAAGTGGGGAGTTATCCGGTTTTCACCGGTTTCTCGATATCATCGGACTGCTTGTCCAACCAGATCGCTCCAATGTGGCCGCCGTCGGCATCGGTATGTTTGGGATGGGGGGCAACATCGTGACGCTTGTCGGAGTGATCCTATCCAAACGGTTGATACATGCCTTCGGAAAGAAAAACATGTTCATCGGCTGTTTGACGGGAACTGCCATCGTAACGGCATCGATCTTCATTGTAAAACCGGACGATATCTGGCTGTTTTTTGCACTCTCAATGCTTTGGCCGGCGACTTATGGGCCAACGATTCCTGTGCTTTGGGTGATGATTGCGGATACGGCGGACTACTCTGAATGGAAGAACGATCGGCGAGCCACGGGATTCGTATTCGCGGGCATCGTGTTCGCACTCAAGGCGGGTCTTGCCCTAGGAGGCGCATTCAGCGCCCAGGTTATGGCATGGCACGGTTTTGAGGCAGGCATCGGTACGGCGGAGAGAAATTCCGCGATTAAGCTGGCGGGTACCCTGTACTCGGCGATTCCTTTCGCTATCGCAGTTGGTTTCCTCTGCATCTATCCTATTGGCAGGAAGTTGAACGAAGAAATGTTGCGAGAATTGGCCGAGAGGCGAATCGCTCGTGCAGGGGAGTAGGCTATTCTCAACGGGAAGACTATTATGAAAAACGCGTTTTACTGTTTTCCGATTCTACTCGGATGTCTGGCACTATCGAATACGTATTCGAAACCTATATCCGTCACGGTTGATGTGGCCGATAAGGGTGCCCCGATACATCCATTCGTCTATGGCCAATTTATCGAGCATATGGGGCGGTGCATCTATGGAGGAATCTGGGCGGAGATGCTGGAAGATCGAAAGTTCTACTTTCCCATCACACCGGATTATAATCCTTACGGCGAAGCGATCGATGAGGCGTTTCCGGTGGTGAGCGCCTCTCCCTGGCAAATGACGGGACCAAGAAATGGAGTTACCATGACGAGCGAAGAATCTTTCGTTGGTGATCACACTCCGCTTGTCCAAAAAGGCAGTGGAATTCGCCAACGAGATTTGGGAGTGGTTGCAGGGAAACATTATGAAGGATACTTCTGGGCGAAATCGGCATCGGCCGAAATTGTGGTTAGCCTTGGAATCGGAGAAGAAAAAGATTCGTTAACTTTCGTAGTCGATGGCGAAGAATATAAAAAATATGAATACGATTTTGTCGCTCGAGAAAACAGCATACATGCCGTTCTTGAAATATCAGTCAGCAAGGGAAAGGCACTCATAGGGACCGCGTCGCTGATGCCTGCCGACAATATTCGCGGCATGCGAAAAGACACCATAGCTTTACTCAAAGAGCTTGATTCTCCGATATACCGATGGCCGGGCGGCAATTTTGTGAGTGGCTACGAGTGGCGGGACGGTATTGGCGATCGAGACCGGCGTCCGCCTAGAAGAAATCCTGCATGGACTGGTGTGGAGCACAACGATTTCGGGACTGACGAGTTCATCGATTTCTGCCGCGAAATCAGCACAGTGCCGGCAATCGCCGTGAATACCGGATTTGGCGACCCGAATTCCGCCGCGGAATGGGTCGCATACTGCAACGGGAAAAGCGATAGCTACTCTGGAGGCCTAAGGACTTCGAATGGCAACCCTGAACCCTTCGACGTTGAGTATTGGTGCGTGGGGAATGAGATGTTCGGGACGTGGCAGCTGGGGTACATGCAACTGCACCACTACACGGAAAAACACAATCGAACGGCTAGGGCGATGTGGGAAAGAGACCCATCCATTAAACTGATTGGCGTTGGCGCGATTGGAGGGATCAACGAGGAGAACGATCCTACAGCAGCAGCCTTGAATCGGGGCTGGTCTAGAGGAATGCTCGAAGATTCTGCGGATTACATGACTTGGATATCCGAGCACTTTTACAGCGGACGGGTACCTTGGAATGATGATGAAGAGCTGCCTCTCATAGAGCATGTTTCGTTGCTGAAGGACAATATCCGAAAAATTGTCGGTCAGCATCGTGAACTTCAACGTTCACTGGGGAATTTGAAAGGCAGAACGATTCCGATCGCTATGGATGAATGGAACTACTGGCACCGGGAATACAAGTACGGAGAGCTCGGATGCGTCTACGACTTGGGTGATTCTTTGGGGGTGGCCGCTGGATTGCATGAGTATTTCCGGCAGAGTGATATAATCGCTATGGCGAACTACGCACAGACAGTAAACGTGATTGGATGTATCAAGACTACGAAGACTGACGCTGAATTCGCCACCACGGGTCTCATTCTAAAAATGTACCGTGAAATGTTTGGTTCTACTCCAATTAATATCGAAACAGTTTTTGAGCCTTACGATATTTCCGCAGCGATCCAAAAAGATGGGAGTGGTGTGACCATTGGCATTGTCAATCCGACCAGCGAGTCGGTGGAAGTGCAGATTGATTTTAGAAATGCGAAGCTCGCTAAAGTCGGGGATCACCACTATGTCTCGGGTCAAGAGAGGTCGGCCCATAATCGTCCCGGCGAGCCGCGACAGGTCGATATCACGGTAGATCGCGGGGTGAGCGTATCCGATTATTTTTCGGTACCTCCACTCAGTTCGAATATTTTCGTGGTTTCATTCAATTAAACCATTCCCGACAACAGGGATTGCCCAATTTCAGATGATTTTAAATCAGAAGCTACTTACCGTATTTGGCTTAGCGATCATCGCGCTCGGGCCTTTGGCGGCTGAAGACGGTTATCGGCTATGGCTGCGATATGAAGCGTTGCCGGAGGGGCCGATCCTTGAAGCCTATCAACGAAACCTTGGTTTAGTTGAGTACAGCGAAGCCAGGGTCAGCCCCCAGATGTCGATAGCGGTTGATGAATTGAACGTAGGACTAGCGGGGTTGCTCGGTGCAGGCGAAAGACTCGGGTCGGGCTCGATACTGGTGGGAACGCCGGAGTCAAATACTAAGATTCATAGGACCCTCTCCAAGGACGGGACAGACGTGCCCGATCGCGACGGCTATTTGATCAAGGCGGTGAAGGATGGAAGTCGTCAGCATATCGTGATTGCAAGCGCCACGGATCAGGGCGTACTCTATGGAGTATTCGCTTTTCTAAGACATTTGCAGCAACGTAAGCCCATCGATGATCTGAATATCAGAAGCGTGCCGCGAATTGATAATCGAATTCTTAACCACTGGGATAATCTTACGCGAACCGTCGAGCGATCGATGGCGGGAGCTTCGTTGTGGAACTGGTTCGATCTTCCGTATTACATCGAGCCCTACTATATTGATTATGCACGGGTCTGCGCTTCGATTGGAATCAACGGTACGGTACTTACAAATGTCAATGCGAACGCTACGATTCTGCATCCGCAATTCCTCGAAAAAGTGAAGGCCCTGGCGGATGCGTTCCGACCTTACGGGATCCGCGTGTATTTGACTGCGCGATTCAGTGCCCCGATTGAGCTGGGTGGGCTCGATACCGCTGACCCGCTGGATTCTGAAGTGGCCGTTTGGTGGAACGAGAAGATCGATGAAATCTACGGTTACGTTCCCGATTTTGGAGGCTTCTTAGTCAAAGCGAATTCCGAAGGACAGCCCGGTCCTCAGCAATATGGTCGTGATCACGCCGACGGAGCCAATATGCTGGCGGACGCTCTCGCCCCTCATGGTGGCATTGTCATGTGGCGGGCCTTTGTCTACGATTTTGAAGTTAAAGAAGACCGCCACAAGCAGGCGTACACGGAATTCACGGGTCTGGATGGGCGTTTTCGCGAAAACGTTTTGATACAGGTAAAGAACGGGGCCATCGACTTCATGCCGCGGGAACCCTTCCATCCCTTGTTCGGGGCGACTCCGAAGTCGGCCCAGGCATTGGAGCTGCAGATCACGCAGGAGTATTTGGGAGGGGACGTGCATTTGGCCTATTTGGCTCCGATGTGGAAAGAGGTGCTGGAGTCGGACACGTTTGCCAAAGGGAAGGGATCAACCGTTGCGAGGGTCATAGATGGAAGCGTTTTCGGGCATGGCAATACGACCATCGCGGGAGTGGCGAACGTTGGCAACGAGCGTAACTGGACCGGCCATCCTTTGGCGTCGGCAAATTGGTACGCGTTTGGACGATTGGCGTGGGACCACTCCCTTTCGTCGAGCGAGATTGCCGAAGAGTGGACTCGGATGACTTTCGCTAACGATTCGGAAACCGTGGAGGCCATCAAAAGTCTTCTCCTGCGGTCCCGCGAGACGGTGGTGGATTATTCCATGCCGCTAGGGCTTCACCACATAATGGCGTCTGGACACCACTATGGACCCGGGCCTTGGCATGACCAAGGTCGTCCGGATTGGACGTCCGTTTATTATCATAGAGCTGATGAAAAGGGGGTCGGGTTCGATCGCACCGTGTCTGGCTCGAATGCGCTCGGACAATACGCCCCCGAAGTGGTTGCGGAATGGGGGAATCCAAATGAAATCGATGAAAAGCTGCTGCTATGGTTTCACCATGTTTCGTGGGACCATAAAATGAACTCCGGACGAACCCTTTGGGACGAGCTTTGTTTGACATATCAGAAAGGCGTCGATGAAGTGGAGAAGTGGATTCGAGAATGGTCTGATTTGGAGGGGCGAATCGATTCGCAAAGGCACGCTAGGGTGGCTGCTCTATTGATGCGGCAGTATCGAGATGCGATTTTCTGGAAAGACGCTTGTTTAGCCTATTTCCATTCGTTTAGCAATCGACCCTATCCTGGTGGAGTTATCAAGCCAGAGCATGATTTGGAATACTATCAGAATTTTAAGCTATACCATGTTCCGGGCCATCCGGGCGAACAATGGTAGAATAACGGTTTGAAGTTTAGGATTAAGAAAAGATGAAGTACGACCAATATTTGGCTTTCAGTATAGGGTTGATCCTGCTCGTAAGCCTAAGGGGCGAAGATTGGGAATCGATTCCGCTGAGACCGGCTGAACCCCAAGAAGGATCATTGTTCACGAAGATTTCCAGCGAGCGGTCGGGCTTGGACTTTATCAATACTTACGACGATCCTGAAATGTGGGATTCCAGATTTCAGGAGTTTAAGGGTGGTTCCGTGGGCACCGGAATCACCGTGGGCGATTTAGGACTTCTGCTAGTCGGTAATGGATCCGGGGAGTTCGAGCCGGTCGCCCCATTGAACAGCGGGATCTTTATTCCGGGTGAAGCCCGTGGGCTGGCTATGGGAGATTTGAATGGTGACGGTCGCCCGGATCTCGTTTTCACTCGAGTGAACGATTCTGTATTGCCACTGGTTAATCAAAATTCACCTGATTCCAATTTTCTCTTCGTGTCGTTTGATGCTCGTGCTTCACTTGTAGCAGGTAGCAAGGTTGAAGCGCATTACGAAAACGGATCGATCTCGGTGGCCGAGGTTTATTGTGGAGGAGGATATTTGTCACAATCCGAGCAAACACTGTTTTTCGGATACAAGAATGATAATCCGCCTTCAGTTTTAAAGATTCGTTGGAGCGATGGAAAGGTTGATGAAGGACCGTGGAACGCTCGCTCTAGAATTGTTGCTAAACCTGGCAGTAAATTTATTGGAGGTCGGAACTAGGCAACACTCAAGAGTATGAAAGTCGTTTCTAGCAGATCAATATCCGCCTCATTGGCTTCGTGTGTCATTGTATGGGGACTCTCTGTCCTTGCGGAATCAACGAGCAATGAATCTCGATCCGAGGAACTAGTAAAATGGAGGTCCTGGGCCGAAATATCCGAGGAAATGCCCAAGGAACTAAGCAAGCCTCTGTTTTTTACGGTTTCTCATGAGTTGAACTCGATGTCCAAGGCCATGGAAACGGAGTCCTTTGGAAATGCGTCGATTGCCAGCCGTTTGAATAATGATTTCCTACCGATTCGAGTGGACAAGAACGAATACCCTATACTGGCGGAATACCTTCTTTCCTATGTTATGGTAGCTAAGCAAATAAGCGAATGGCCTTTGAATGTCGTAGTGACACCTCTTAATAAGCCAATAGAGGGAGGGGGCTATTATCCGCCGACCGATGACTGGGGAAGTCAGGGTTTATTGAGTGTAGTCGATCGAATTGCTGAGCATTGGGGCTCTCAGAAGGAGGAAGTGGTCCGTAAGGGAGATGAGAGCCTTCAGGAAATGGAGTATGCATATGGAGTATCCGCTAGCGAGATACTCTATGCTGAGGGCGCCTTAGTCGCACTGTCTGCGGAGAACCTAGCCTTTAGTTATGACCCCATAAATGCGGGCTTTGGTTTACCGCCGAAGTCTGTTTCGTTTAGTGAGCTCCGACTCTTGGACTTGGCAATCGCTAAAGGCGGATCTACAGTTGAGCAGTTGCGGGAAGCTAGAGATTCCACTTTAAACGCGATATTGTATGGAGCGATTCGCGACTATGTTAGAGGAGGGTTCTATACGGCTACAGCCGATGAAGCGTGGTCGATTCCGGATTTCAGAAAATCGATTTTAGTACAGGCCGACGCAATTGATTACCTAAATACGTTTCCAGAATATAGCCCGATTAAAGAAGAAATTGCTCAAGCGCTTGTGGACGATTTTCGCGGCGAATCCGGTTACTACTCGGAGTATGTTGCCTATTCTGGTGGCGAGGCTGAAGTAGCTGCTGCTAATACATGGTCGTATAAAGAACTTTCGGGTACTTTGAGTAAGGATGAGTTTGTGTATTTTACGCGCGCGTTTGGGATCTTGAAAGAAGGAAATGTATCTGAAGAACTAGACTTCAGTGGCGTATTTAAAGGCAGGAATATTTTAAAGCCAATTGATAGGAATATATCTGATCCGATAGTGGTTTCCGCGATACGGAAGCTTAGAAGTGAAAGTCAAAAGAGGTTTCCGTTTACGCAGGAGAGCCTTTCATCGGTCTCCACAAATTCGGTCGTGGTATCTAGTCTGGTAAAGAGTGGGAAGTCTTTTGCAGATGAAGCCAACCGATTGTTGGCTGCGATTTTGGATACGTATTGGGATGAAAAACAAGGTGTGCTTCGAGCCGCGGCACGAAATGGGAAGATACTGCCATCTGAAGCTTCTTCGAAAGGATATGCCCTATTGGTTCGAGCCATTCTCGATGTAGCCAAGCAATTGGACCGAAAAGAATACTTTGCTAAAGCGGTTGAAATTCAAAAGACCCTCGACATTAAGTTTCGGTCTGAGACAGGAGCCTACCTCATTGCTCCTAAAGGCAGTACGGAAATCCCGCAGAATTTAAACGCTTTCATTGAGAATAGAGCGGGTTCCGCGAATTCGTTGTCGGTAGGAAATTTGCTTAGTTTACATCAATTGTATCCCGACCACGGATATAAAACTGCTGCCGGAAAAGTAATTGAAAATTTGCCGGAAGGAATTTCTTACTTTCCCGAAGACTATTCGGCAATGGTCTTTGGCATATTATCCTACGAATCGGCTAGTTCTCCTAGTGTTAGCCAATAGGTATGCGTATGAGGTGTTCTACAGAAAAGAGTCTTTAGATCCGCGAGCCTCACGTTTGTTTGAATATCCAAAGATGAATCAATGAGAAAAATTACACATGCAATTCTATGCTTCATTTGTTTGGGGGTTGGCTTGCTCGCTCAAGATCCAAAATATGTTGCATTGGTCTTTGACGATGGTCCGACTCCTGAAACGGCGACGAAGTTGTTGTCTGTACTGGAGGTGGAAGGAGTTAAAGTGAGTTTTGCTCAGGTGGCCAGCACTGTAGAAAAGCATACCGAGTTCTCGCTTGAAACGCAGTCGAGAGGTCACGAAATCGTGAACCACTCTTATAATCATCGAAATGTGGATGAACTTTCCGACGAGGAACTAGAGCACGAAATCGGAGGTGCTCAGAAGAAAATATCTGAATTACTGAAAAGGGACCCGGTTTGGTATTGGCCACCTTTTCTGAAGGTGAACGACCGCGTGCGTTCCGGTGTTGAGAAGGCTGGAATTCGTCTATTCGAACCTATCAAGACGGTGGTATCAATGGACTATGATAGAACGGTTGGGGCAGATGAAATTGAAGAAAAGGCTACTACGGGAGTTGTCGATGGATCCGTGATCCTTTTTCACGAATGGCGCTCCGAAACCATCGATCGGTTGCCGTCGATACTGAAAAAGCTCAGAGATCAAAACTGCAAATTCGTGACTTTTAGCGAACTAGCAGAACGTATGAAATAGGTTTGGGTATGCGCATTACAGTTAGACTATTTCTCTATTGCCTGTTACTTATTCTGGCAGGAAATCGTTGCTTGGCGGCTGATGCGATTGTCGATACATCGAATTGGTCAATTCAGGATGATCACCAGAACATGCTCGAACAACTCGGTGTGACGAATCTCCGACCCGGCCCGAACGGGAGAGCGCAAGCCGGAGAACCTAATGCGGCTAACTACGATCCAGCGATGGCTAATCCGTATCCGAATTTGCCTGATCCTCTGGTCACCAAGGCCGGTAAGACCGTTGCTACGCCCGACATTTGGTGGGTGAAACGTCGTCCTGAAATTGCAGAGGATTTTGAACGGGAGATCGTTGGTCGCATCCCGGATAACGTACCCAAGGTGACTTGGTCGACCAAGGAACAAAGCAATCGAGGTTCGGTCAATGGCATTCCTGTGTATGGCAAGCAGCTTGTCGGTAACGTTGAAAATTCATCGTATCCGAATATTGATGTTGCGATTGAAATGACGTTAGTGACGCCAGCGAATGCAGTTGGACCTGTTCCGGTTTTGATAATGTTTAGCGGAAGAAATCTTGCATTGCCCGAACCGATGTTGGAAGCCAATGAAAACCACGAGCCGAGGGATCCGAATCTTGCTCCCCCGTCGCCGCATACATTGATCGCTAAAGGTTGGGGCTATGCCTACCTAAATCCTCAGAGCATTCAGGCTGACAATGGAGCTGGTTTAACGAAAGGAATCATTGGGCTCGTGAATAAGGGACAGCCGCGTAAGCCAGACGATTGGGGGGCGCTCCGAGCATGGGCGTGGGGAGCTTCTCGAGCGTTGGATTATTTGGAAACGGATTCAACTGTAGATGCCGCGCGAGCGGGAATTGAAGGGGTTTCGCGGTATGGGAAAGCGGCTCTGGTAGCGCTTGCGTTTGAACCGCGATTTGTAATGGGACTGATCGGTTCCTCCGGTGAAGGTGGCGCTTCGCTGTATCGTCGCAATTTTGGAGAAGCGGTGGAGAACATAACGAGTTCGGGTGAATATCACTGGATGGCAGGCAATTTTTTGAAGTACGGCGCCGAGGAATCCGTGATGGGCAGACTGGACGCGAATGACATCCCGGTTGACGCCCACCAATTGATTTCGCTTTGCGCCCCTCGGCTAACATTTATTAGCTACGGAATACCGGAACGCGGCGATGCCTTATGGCTTGATCAACAGGGTAGCTACATGGCTACGGTTGCTGCAGGTCCCGTATTTAGACTTTTGGGAGTTAAGGACATTGGCGACAGAGACCATTACAATGACGCAACAATGCCGCCAGTGAATAAGGGATTGCTTGATGGGAAATTAGCCTGGCGACAGCATGACAGTGGTCATGAGGACCGTACGAATATGAAGCATTTTATTGAATGGGCGAACCGTCATATTGGGTTTGTGTCCCCCTAACAGCTTTAAGAAATGCAAAAAACCGCCGCTCGCTCGTTTAGGGTGGTCTGGATGAACTGATCGTATCAACTTTGGAAATCTCGATATTCTCTGATTGTAAGACTACTCTTAATCTTGGCAACCTATGAAAAAACCTTCTTATTTTAAATCTGTCGTAGTTATGATTGCGATGATTAGCTCTGTTTTCGCGGAAGAAGCGGACCGGCGTCCTCTTAAAGCGAAGACGGGATTGGACCCGTTTACTTACATCAAAGCTCCCGATGTCATGCCCAACTACCTGGCGGGCGAGAAATGGTCCACGCAAGGGCAGTCCATCACTCGAATGCAGGCGCCGCTTCCTCCAAGGGAGTCGGCGAAGCATATTGTTGTTCAGCCGGGCTTCAGCTCTCAGCTTTGGGCTTCCGAACCAGATGTTACGAAACCGATTGCAATGGCTTGGGACGAACGTGGTCGTCTTTGGATTGCGGAGACAGTCGACTATCCAAATAGTTTGCAAGCCGAGGGAATGGGAAACGATCGAATCAAGATTTGCGAAGACACAAATGGTGATGGTAAGGCGGATACATTCACGGTGTTTGCCGACAAACTAAGTGTTCCAACTTCGCTTTGCTTCGGGAATGGTGGATTGATTGTGGTAGAGGGCGGGCACACGCTTTTTCTGAAGGACACGAATGGCGATGATATCGCGGACGAGCGTCGGGTGCTCTTTGATGGCTGGGGAACTCGCGATACTCATGCCGTTGCCAGTAACCTAAGGTACGGACTCGACAATTGGATTTGGGGAACTGTTGGCTATAGCGGTTTCGAAGGAGAGGTTGGCGGCAAGCATCATCGATTTGGTCAGGGAGTGTATAGATTTAGACCTGATGGGTCTGAGCTCGAGTTTATCAAGTCGAGCAATAACAACACCTGGGGTCTGGGTATTACTGAGGATGGGCTGATCGTAGGTAGTACGGCAAATGGAAATGCGAGTTGGTACATGCCGATCGCCAATCGATTTTACGAAGCAGTAAACGGGTGGTCCGCCAACCGCATGGAGTCGGTTGCCGATAATCAGAGCATTTATCCGGTTACGGATAAAGTGCGTCAAGTAGACTGGCATGATCAGTATACCGCGGGCGCGGGCCACGCAGTCTACACAGCCCGCGCGTTTCCCGAGGAATACTGGAATGGGGTTTCATTCGTTACGGAACCAACCGGCCACCTTGTCGGGTTCTTTAAATTAGGCAGTGACGGGGCTGATCGCACAGCCACAAATTTGGGTAGCTTCCTTGCCAGCGACGACGAATGGAGTGCCCCCATCGTGGCAGAGGTCGGTCCAGATGGCGCCCTCTGGGTGATCGATTGGTATAACTACATCATTCAGCACAATCCGACGCCGATTGGCTTTCAGACAGGAAAAGGCAATGCCTACGAAACCGGGTTGCGAGATAAGCGGCATGGGCGCCTGTATCGAGTAACCTATGATGAGGGCTCTCCTTCCGAAACCTATGATTTGAGCACGGGTGATCCGGAGAAATGGATCTCTGCCCTGCAAAGCGACAATCAGCTATGGCGAATGCACGCTCAACGAATGATTGTCGAATCGGGACAAGGGAACAGCTCCATTCGGGACCACCTGGTTGAGCTCATCTCACGCAAGGAGATGGACAGCCAAGGATTGAATGTGGGTGTCCAACACGCGCTGTGGACCCTGAGCGGTCTCGGAGAAATCGAGTCAAATCTAGAGGTCCGAAAAGCGGTTCAGCTAAATTTGTATCATGATTCTGGTGCCGTACGGCAGGCCGCCGTTAATGTCTTGCCCCGCGATGCAGCAACAATAGCCGCATTCAAAAAGGCGAATATGCTAAAAGACCCTCATGCCCAAACGCGTCTCGCCACTTATCTGGCTATCGCAGAATCATCCCCTAGCGACATTGCCGCAGTGATGGTTTACGAGTCATTGAAGGACGATTTGAATGCAGAGGACCGCTGGCTGAACGACGCGGTGATCAGCGCTGCTGCCCGAAATGCAGACGACTTTCTCTCCGAGCTCTTGAAAAGTAACATGGCCCTCCCTGAAGAGGCGGACAGGATTGTTTCCACGGTAGCGCGTCATTATTCGTCTGTTGATTCCGCGAGGCTCTTGGAGAAACTGGTGAATGCGGGTGGCGCGAATAAGCGGACAGCGGCAGCCCTGATATCAGGAATGGTTGAGGGGTGGCCTAAGGATAAGGCTCCGGAAATTGATGGAGCGAAGGCTCGTGATCTCTCTCGCTTGATGAAGTCGCTCAGTCCAGCGGGCCAGGATGGACTATTGGTTCTCGCTCGAAAGTGGGATCGCCTCGACCTGTTTCAGGATCAAATTAATGTAGCGACTCGACGGTTGACTACTGTTTTGAACGACGACACAGCGAACGCCGAAGACCGCTCCCGTGCCGCGGGCAAATTGATTGAACTGGTTGACGATTCCGAAACGGTTCGCGCCGTGCTCGCTCAAGTGAATCTCCAGGCATCGCCAGAATTGACGGACGGGTTGATGAAAGCGCTTCGCGCGAGCAAGAGGGACGAAACCGCTGGAATGGTTCTGGAGAATTGGTCAGACCTGACTCCAGGGCAAAAGAACGCTGCGATCAGCACTTTGTTGGGTCGCAGTGCTTGGATCGAACAAGTGTTTGATGCGATTGAAGAAGGAAACGTTCTAGCTGGGGATATTAGCTCCCGAAGCTGGCCGGGTCTGCTTAACAACCCAAATCCTTCAATCGCGGCGCGAGCGCAACAACTGTCAGGATTCTCAGGAAAGGAATCCGCTGATCGCGACGCTATTGTGAAGAAACTTCTCCCTGCTGCCTCGATCGCCGGAAATGCTGAGAGAGGCAAGACGTTGTTCGGGAGCGCTTGTATTGCCTGTCACATGTTTTACGGTGAGGGAGGGAAAGTGGGTCCTGACTTGAGTGGTATCGGAGTCCGCCCCAAAGAGGAGGTGCTCCTTGCGATCGTTGATCCGAACCGGTCCGTTGAAGCAAACTACCGACTCTGGACAGTCGCTACGAAATCAGGAGAAGCGATCTCTGGTCGCTTGGACGCGGAAACGCAAACGAGTGTCGATATGTATGATATTGCGGGGCAACGGCACTCGATCCAACGCGATAATATCGTCAGTCTAACTGATTCGAAAATGTCGATCATGCCCGCTGGCTTCGATGGTCTAGGCGAGCAAAGCTTAGCCGATATTCTTGAATACATGGCAAACGCCGCAAAACATTGATCGCATAAAGGCAACATGTACTTGAGAAATTTAATACGCAATTATGGCAGATTAACGAGGGTTTTCCTATTCCGATCGATGAACAGTTGAAATTGAAAGAATAGCCCAATGGGGTCAGATAGTAGAATCCGTTGAATCGGTCGGCATCTATCAAAAGGCGAGTGTGGTCGACTTGTCTAGCGCACCCTTAACCCGCAGTCAGTGGATAGAGTTCGATCAGAAGAAAATGTAATTCACAGGAGGGCGATTATGGAAACTCCGCCAGTGGACACGGTTTTGTCCGTGGAGTCGATCGTAGTTGCTCGAGTGTAGTCTAATTATTGAGACAATTCGCCTACTTGTCGAAACGCTGCAATTCTGCTCTCAAAGCGGCGCCCCATCTTGAAAATTGCTTCTGTACGGCTTCGTGCGACCAGATGAAATCTTCGTATTTCACGCCATAGAGGTCTTTTATCAGTACGCGTTCCTCCGCCTTCATGATGACATGGCCTGAGCTGAGATCGAAGAGTTCGATATTCAAGGTGCCGCTTAAGATCTTCTTTATCTCGTTATTCCTGCGAGCGTGAGGAGGGGGTACAAACGAGAGGACGTCTGACATATTGATTTTCAAATAAATTGAATCGGGTTCTGGCGTTTCGATCAGTGGGAAGCGACCCCAATTCATTAACTCTCTAATGAAAAGCCCACCGAACGCGTGCTCGAGCCGTTCCTTTTCTTCCGGGGCAAGTTCGAACTCGGTTTGGCCCGGATAAATGCCACCTCGTATATCCTTGTATTCGATTCCGCCCGATACGGGAACGATATTTTTATAGTTACGTAGGGATAGACCTTGAATCGTGTATAGCTCCTTGAACTTGGACTTCTTCTGTTTAAGAAGCTCAGGAGTTGGCGATGCAATTTGGCCCCCCTGGCTCTTCTTGGCCTGTCGCTTGGAATGGGGTTGAGAAAAGAAAAACGAAGGAAAGAGTTAATTTGGTAAGTTCGAGTATTTTCATTGTCTTTCCTTTCTTGCTGGAAGAGACGGAAATGGAGGGGTGCTGAAGTGTTACTGCTTTATAAGATTATGTGGGACAAGAGCATTCTCAAGGGCAAACTTGTTGTTTTTCATCTGCGGAATGACATGAAACTGATTTGGACGTGCGGAAACTTCGAGCTAGGAATTCTTCAATATATAGACATATTGCGTGAGTAGTTACTGAGCTTGCTTTGGGTGGATTAATGCGAGATGGTTTTTCCTTCACTCTGAAGTCTTGGGCCGCAATTTTTTCGTGTTTATTGAATCTTTGGCTTTTCGCTTCGCAGCCAATATTTGCATCGGTGGCGTCAAAAAGCTATTCTTGGATTGACCCGATGGATGCTTCAACTCCCGGACTTAACACACGGACTATTTTGAAAGGGCAGTCCATGTTTTTAGATTATATCGAAGTCGAAGCAGTCGTGTTACAGGCGGGAACGGAGGCTTTTCCAAGTCGTGTACTTACGGATACGGAACAACTTGTCATCGTTAAGGAGGGTGAACTCACGATTGCTTTCCAGAATGAGGTGCACACCGTTGGCCCGAACAGCGTTGCGCTTATTCTGCCGGGAAATTCCCATCAGATTAGAAACCATTCCGATGAATCGCTTAGCTACTTCATAATGAGCTACCGATCCAAAATGCCGATGCATTCCAATCGGGGAGAAACAGGGGGAGGATCGTTTGCAGTCGACTTTGAGAATTTGGAATTCTACCGGCATGACAAGGGCGGTCGCCGAAACAACTTCGATCGTTCAACGGCGATGACGGAGAATTTCGAAATGCACATCACCACTTTGAATGAAGGCATTGCCAGCCACCTGCCCCACACCCATGCCGCCGAGGAAATCATACTTATGATTGATGGGTCGGCTATAGAGCTGATAAATGGTGAACCCCATAGTATGGCCGCGGGCGATCTGGCATTTCTTGGCTCCATGGTTCCTCACGGTATTCGCAATACTGGCAAAGGAACTTGCATGTACTTCACTTTTCAGTGGCGGTAGTTGCAGTACCGATTATTCGCTTTCTACCAGGGATTACGCTCGTTGAGCGAATCTAGAATTTTCTGCCTGAGGGGAGCAGGGTCAATCGTGCCGATTTCGCTGTAGACGATTTCTCCTTCTGGACTAATGAGAACCGTGTAGGGAGCAACTCCTTGCCAGTCGGGATTGAAGGCGTTGATCAGCGGATCGCGTTGCGCCGAAGCGAAGAGGAGGTTCTTGTTGGATGCCTCCTTCTTTTTCAGAAACTCAAGTACGCGTTTTTCCTCGTCAGGACGGTTGATGGAGACCGAGACGAATTCGAATTCGCGATGTCGATACATCCGGTCGATTTCGACGAACTCGTCGAACTCTGCAACGCAGGGGGCGCACCATGTGGCCCAGAAGTTGACCAGGCGAAATTTGCCGGATTCCTTGTTCTCTCTAAGGGCCGCGAGCTCCACTTCATTGGCAAGTTCCACCGATACGGGTTCCTGTGAGAGTTTCTTCATGTAGTTTGCTACGAGGTGACCTTTCCCCGCCCATTTGACGGAGCAGCCGACGACTTTAGTTTCAGCCACCTCGGGCTGTCTTCCCTCAAGAAGGGCGTTCAGGGCATCGCGTACGTAATGTGTCGTTACATGTTGGATGCGCTCAGAATCATCGATCGCGCCCACATAGCGGAGCTTGCGGTCCGCGTCGAAAATAAAGGCATGAGGCGTGACTGCGGGGCCATATTGCTTTGATACTTCTTCATTTTCGCCATCGTAAAGGTAGGGAAAATTGAAACCGCGGTCGATTGCATGAGCCTTCATTTCTTCAAAGCTGTCGCCGCGTACTGCCCAGCCCAGTTCATCCAGCCGTACGGACGCGGGGTCATTTGGGCTGATAGCTACTAACGCAACGCCCTTATCCTCGTAATCGGTAGCGAGGTCTTTGATACGTTCCTCGTAGTATTGAGCGGTGGGGCAATGATTACAGGTAAAGATGACCAGTAGCAGTTTTGCCGTATCAAAGTCAGAAAGAGTCCAGTCGCGATTGTCGACTCCTGGCAAAGTGAAGTCGGGTGCACCAGAACCCAAGGGTAAGGTACCAGGATATTCGTCAGCCGCGTCAGCGGAAATGGCTAAGAGAGTGAAAATGGGCAGTATGAGCAATTTCATAGAATTTTGGTTATAGGTTGTCGGAGCGACCAAGGGGATCAGTTGGCTTCGGAGATTTGGATTCGAAAAAATGCGGATCGTTCAGCAAGGCTCGGCTCTAGGTCTGATTGGCTGACATGGATTGTATGCTCGGCAAGGCCATCGTCAATGACGAGTGTATCAAGAACAGTTTGAATAGGTAACCAATCAAGGAGATTTGTAGATCGCGCGAGTTGAACCGATAGGTCTTCGTTTCGGGCAAGAATGGTATATTTCATAAAGTCGGTTTCATCAGCGAGAAGAAGCTGGGGTGGCTTCGGTAAGTCTTGGGTCAAGGGATCCGTGCCAAAAACGAATTCGTGAAAATTGGAGCGCCCGTCTTCATCCGGGTCTGCGTTTCGGAGGGCATCGCTCTGAGCCCCAGAGCCCCAGTTAATGAAGGCGACCCAAGCGTTGTAGGAAGATGCATCGGCAGCGGTGGCGGCGAATTTGAAGGTGAGGGTATCATCTGAGTCGAGGTGGGCAATGGCCTCTTTCGTCTCACCATTGAAAGTGACGGTGACTTTATGGGTGCCTTTGAAGGTGCTTGCGGTATAGATTCCGTTGGCCGCCGAAGCTCCAGCGTGGTTTTCCCACCATTCGGTGGTGACGTGGTCAATATAAGATTGTCCACTGGGTTTGACGACCCAATTGGCGCGGTCAGTATCGTCAAAAATGAGCCCGTTCCCGCGCCAATGGTTGGAGTCGTTCATGCCCCAAATGGTGAGGCCATCGACGGCGGTGTGCTCGAATGAGGCTTCAAGAAGATTGTCGGTAATGTCAGCTTCTTGCTGGGGGGTGGGATTCCAACTGAGGTTGATGTCATATTCAGTGATTTCGAGCGGGAGCCCCGGGAGCCCTTCAGGGTGATTGACCGTGGGTGGCATGGGGGCGGAGAGAATATCGAAGCGACGAAGCATTTGCTCTTTAGAAATCATGCGGTCCATGTGGGCTTGGAGACCGATGCCTTCGATGGGGCCTCCGGCATCTCGTACGGCGTCTACGAAGGCTTTGTAGGCATGCACGTCACGGTCGTCTTCCTGCCAAAAGTTGAGTATGTTGTATTCGTTGATGAAGAGGATGGCGTTGGGGTCGGCTTCCTTGGCTTTCTGGAACCAGGAAGCGACTTCGACCGCTTCGTCAGCGGTGACGCCGCTCGTGACGATTTTTTCGATCAGCAGCTTACGTTCGTGGAAATGCTCGTTGTAAAGGTCGAAGTTGTCTACGCCGGCGTTTTTGAAAGTGGTGTGGTAGTCGCCAATGTGCTGAAGAATCTGTTCGTGAATGTAGGTGCCATCGCTGGAGTTTCGCACACGAAGAGGGACCTGATAAGGGGCTCCCCAAATGGTGGCGTGGCCTCGAAGGCGCAGTGGCTCGGGACTGTTGAAGGCGCTCAGTGTTTTAGGAAGGTGGGCGATGGCCAGATTTTGTTCATCGGTGCGGTCTTCGTTGTACGTCCATTTCATGACGTTGCCGTAGGTCATGGAATTAAAGTACTTTTCGAGATTCTCGACCGTTGTCGCGTCATAGGTGCTCGCTTCCGGATTTATCAAATGGTATTCGACGGAGGTGCCGAAGCGAAACGCATGGTTGAGCATCTCGATCTCGACGGTAGCACCCTCAAGCGGGGCGCCACTAAGGGACTGGACCTGGACGGCGAGATCCGCTTTGCGATGGGAGATATCGGCATGGAGGCTCTTTATGGGAAGGAGCAACACAATGAGCGCTGTGCTTAGAGCGGCATTTCGGATTATCATCTTTTTGCGCTTGAAGTTGTGAGCGAATCGGAAGGTGGCGGGGCTTCTTGCCGGCTTACATCTGGGTGTTGCTCACAAACGCGATGTGCCGACTGTCTGGCGACCAACTGGGGACGTTGATAGAGCCCTGCCCGCCATATATATAAGCGATCGTTTTTGGCGCACCTCCTGAAGCGGGCATGAGTTTTAGATAGACCTTTTTATAGAAGGGATGATCGCTGGGATCGATTGTTTTCGGGAAAGCGATATAAACGATCCATTTCCCATCTGGCGAAATGTGGGGGAACCAGTTATTGTACTCGTCGAAGGTGACTTGTTCCGGGTCGTTTCCATTGGTCTTCATTCTCCAAATCTGCATGGTGCCGGTGCGAACCGAGTTGAAGTAAATCCATGTGCCATCCGGGGTGGCTTCCGGGCCATCATCGAGTGTGCTGAGATCTGTGATTTGAGTTTCGATTCCCGATTCGATGTCAATGGACCAGATGTCCCACTGCTCATTTCGGTTGCCAGTGAAGATAATGTTCTTGTTGTCCCGCGACCAACTATGAAGAAACGAGTGGCCGTTTTCCGGATCGCTGACTCTTTTCGGCTTATCGGAACCATCTACTGGCAAGACATAAATGGTTGAACGCCTGTCTAGGCCATCGTAGTTGCTTATCGCAATCTGTTCTCCGCCCCATGAGAGAACGTGGTCGTTGTTGTTCTGATCTTGTGGACCTGTATTCAGGACAGTAGTACTACCATCTTGGAACCAGTAATTGTAGAGAAGACCATCAGCGTTATAGATAAGGCGCTTATTGTCTGGCGTCCAGTTGGGAGCTTGAAGCGAGCGGTTTTCGCTATGAACGATTCTGCGTAATCCGGTAGCCACTTCCATGACCTCAATGTGACTGCCATAGTAGTCGCGGTAAGGCTGAAAATCGTCGGGTGCGGGAATGACCACACGAACATTGCTAAAAGCTGCGGTTTCCAGGACGTCTTCATTATGAGAACAAATAAACAGACCCACATAAGCTTGCTCGTTGAGATCCGTTTCGTAGGACACGGACTTATAGTTCTCACCGAACACGGCCGCGGAATAGGTGAATACATTGCCTTTCCGCTGAAGTTCAATTTCGGTCGGATGGAATACGCTCAGTACAACCTGGTCCGTTTCCCCGTTCACTTCGGAACGATATTGCAACGAGCTAAGCGTATCGCCGTGTACACAAGCGTCTACGTAAGGTGAGCCTGTATCCAAATTGTTGCGAGCGATGATCCCAATCTTGCGGTGCGCATCTACTCCATCACCCACGAAATTCACGGTAGCTCGCACGATGAAGTCCCCCTTGATCTTTTTCCAGGCGAAGTGAAATTGATCTTCCGCTTCCCACATGTTTTTTCCAGCGCTAGTCATATAGTAGGTTTGCGTTGATTCATCGTAGAATGCTGATCCTGATTTGCTCGGATTGCCGACATCTTCGTGATGATCGAATATTCCAAGAGGAGATTTTTCTTCGGCCGTTGAGATCGATGAGAGGGGCCAGGCAAGAGCGAGCGTTGTGGGAATCCATCTGGAGAGAAGCGTTTTAATCATAGGTCGGATAGTTGAAGTTGCGTGAATTTTAAGAAAGTTATTCGAATTGAAGATTACTATATGGTTGACGTTAAAAGGGGGAGTCAAAGTACGTGACCTTTCCACTTAACCTCTACGGGGACTTTTTGGGGACATCCGTTACGGCCTCGAAAGCGGGTTTGGTTCTGCGATCGCGATCAAACAACAATGGGTAGTTTGTTCGGTTCGGAATGGGATATCCGTTTTTCCATGACATTCCATCGTGCACGCCCCATAGGGTTACGCGATCGATCTTATCCCTTTTGCGGTAGAATATCTCGAACAATTCCGCGTATCGGTCGGCTAGGGCCTGCTGCACGTCATCGGGGATACCGTCTTGGTAGGGATCCAGAAGTTCTTTGAACTCCTCCAGTTGAAACTGCGGATGCATCATGCCGGTGCCGATGATTTGGCCCTCTTTGGTAAGTGGAAGCACGTCTACATCCAATTCGGTGATCATGACTTTCACGCCCAGGGCAGCATACGCATCGATTGCGGCCTCGATATATTCGTTTTTTGGAAAATTCAGGCCCCAGTGGGCCTGGATGCCGATACCGTCGATACGGATCCCCTCGTCTTGCAGCATCTTGACCATGCGAACGATTCCGTCTCTTTTCGCAGGTCGCCAGGCGTTGAAGTCGTTGTAGTAAAGCTCGGTGTTCGGAGAGTATTGAGCGGCGAACTTGAAAGCGTGTTTAACCATTTCATCTCCGTCCCCGACGCCTTGGACCCATGTTGTCGGGCGATAGGAACCGTCGTTGTCGATGACTTCATTGACGACGTCCCAAGCGTGCACGCGTCCAGCGTACCGACCCGCAACCACTTCTATGTGGCTCCGCATTCGTTCAATTTGCTCTTCAGGTGAATTGGATTGTCCCTGATCATTGTGAAAAAACCAGTCGGGCGTTTGGTTGTGCCAGACAAGGGTGTGGGCGACGATGAACAGGCCATGCTTTTCCCCGAATTCAACGAACGCGTCCGCGGGCCCGAAACGGTATACGCCCGGTTCGGGATTGATCAAAGCGGCTTTCATGTCGTTCTCGGCGGTGATCGTATTGAAGTGCTCGACAACAATCTTTTGGGATTCGCTATCCTTACCGTTTGCGATGGCGGTATTTACGGCAGTGCCTATCGTGAATGCATTATCGTACGAAGCCTTAAGCGTTCTGTGTTCTTGAGCTTCGGATCCGCGGATTTCAAAGACTCCTATCGCTAGGACCATGGTGAGAAGGTGTGAGATTTTATTCATGCTGCTGTTCCTGAGGGATAAATGATTGCTTATTTTATTTGTTAGAATCCAATGCTGGCCCCGCCATCTACGGGGAAGATGGTACCTGTAATAAAGGCCGCGGCGGGCGATGCAAGGTAGACCGCTGCCCAACCAATATCCGCTGGCTGTCCCAGTTTCTGCATAGGCGTGCGGCTGATGATTTTGTCGAGTCGAGAAGGGTCATTGTCTAGTGCCTTGCGGGACATCTCAGTTTCGATCCATCCTGGGGCGATTGCATTCACTCGAACGCCGTGGGGAGATAGCTCAGTCGAAAGCGAGCGAACTATGCCGAGGTGGGCGCTCTTAGCGGCGCTGTAGGCGATAACCTGAGGGATGCCGAAAAGCGATGCCATCGACGCGGTGAAAAGAATGCTGCCTGACTTGCGGGCAACCATTGCGGGTGCGATTGCCTTAATCAATGAGTGCGCCGCGACGACATTGGTATCGAGAACGGAGCGGAATTCCTCCTCGGAGGTTTCGAGCGCCGCTTTCTTAAGGTGTTTTCCAGCGTTGTTGATTAGGCAGTCGATGGGACCGAGTTGATCCACTACTCGTTTGGCCAGTTCCTCGGACCGATTCATCTCCGTGATATCGTGAACGAAGTAGTGCGCGTTCTCTCCTAGCTCCTCAGCGGCGAGTGAAAGCTCTTTTTCCCGCCGGCCTACAAGGGCAACCGTTGCTCCTGCCCCATGCATGCATCGGGCTATCGATTGTCCGATTCCAGTGCCGCCTCCTGTAATGAGGGCAACTTGCCCTTCGAGTGAAAAGATTTCAGGAAATTGGCTCATGAGGCATTCGTGTTTGGTGAGTTGGTTCAGGCTAGGAATCGATTTGGAGCGACTTAAGGGCAGCTTTCATGTAGCCCATGGCATAAGCCATGCCCGCATGCCATGGTGCTTCGCAGCTCATTGAAGGACAGTGATCTGGGATAAGCACGCCGTCGAAGCGATTGCGCTTGAGAATCTTCAAAGCACGGATCATGTCGATGTCGCCATCATCAATGAAGGTTTCCTTATAAGTGGGAACCTTCCCTCGGACATTGCGAAAATGAATGTATCCGATTCGCTTCTGAGACGAGTACTGGTCGATGGCATCGTAAACGTCTCCTTCAGTCATCTCGGCTATGGAACCGATGCAAAACTCGAGCTGATTGCGAGGACTGGTGTGGAGATCAATTAAAGTTTGGTAATGACTAGGTTGATACACCAGTCGCGCTTGCGATCTGACAGTCGGCATGGGCGGATCGTCTGGATGGGCGGCCAGGGTGACGCCGGCTTCCTCGGCCACCGGAATAATTTCATCGAGAAATCGTTGGAGGCGATCCCAAAGCTGATCGTGGGTGACAGGTTCCAGGGTCCCGCCTGGAGCATTCGGGTCATAAATCATATTCCAGACCATGCCTTTAGGCATTGGCTTGTCGTAGGGACCCTCCATGCCGACTGAAGGGGCCTCTCCCCGGGCGTAGGGACCGGTGGTGCGACCGGCCACTCCAGCGATTGAAAAATTGTATCCCATGATCGGGATACCGGCCTGGCCCATGCGACGAATGATGGTTTTGACGTTCTCGATGTGTGCGGGACGTTTTGGTCCGTCCAAAAGTATGTCGTGCCAATGGGCAGGATCGAAGTTTTCGATCGCCTCGAGTTTAAGGCCGTGCGATTCCACAGTCCTCCGGAGCGTGACCATCTCGTCGAGACTCCACAATTGGTCTGGATCGCCGGCGAGTCCCCAACCGTAATCGTCTCCGGTCGGTTGGTCGTCCTTTCCAGAGTGTCCATTTCCGCGAAAGTAGTCGACGAAGTGGGCCACGATGTGACTGGCTCCCGTTTGTTTCGCGAAGCGAAAATTATCGGGAGTTAGCATATGCTTATACAGTCCTAGTCCTAGCTTCACAAGTCCTTGAAGATGAATTGGCGAATGTTCATTGGGTGCAGCGTGATTCTTTCGATATTCAATAGTGTGGCGAAGGTCTAAGATGAATTCACGTCACCTTGAGTTGCGCGTTGAATTGGAAACGGGATTTCTTTCGGATCATCTGGAGCCGCGCTTAGCCAAAGCCGAATCGGTTCTTGAAGACCGACAAACCCCCAAAAGAGGAATAAAGGTAAGAAGAAGGGCTAAAAAGACTGCTCAGGATTGATGCGGAACTACCTGTCGGTTCGGAACGGCGAAGCAGGCAGGCCTTCCTCGTTGGAGAGGTTTGCGAAGTCTGGGTTGTCTGCCCACGCGTAGCGGACGTATTTTGGGTGGGGAACTTCATCGCTCCAGACGACTACTTCGGCATCTTCGATGCTCGCCGTTCCCCACACAAACGCTTTGTTCTCTCCCGCGATGGCGAAATGCGCCAATGGCTCTCCATTGTTCGATACGAGCCCACTGCCAACGTGATTAAAGCTCAGGATGATCTTATTCCCGTCAATTCTTTGGGATTTGTAGATCGGTCCCGACGCCACTATGTCATCTGCGCCATAGGATAGGCGCATTGCCTGTAGGGCCAATCTTTCCCCGACTGGCTTTTTATTACCGGGATGAATGTCGTTCCATTCGCCAAGCTCTATATTGATTCCAATACCTGTTTGGGGCATGTTCAAAGCGGTTTCCAATTGAACCTCGCGCATCAAAGCCCAATTGCTTTCTGCCGGTAAATAGTCCACGTCCATGAAATTAGGTAGCTGGGCGATCAGAAAAACAAGTTCTCCGAGCTGCCATCTGTCGCGCCAATCTTCAATGAGGTTGGGCAACAACTTTCGGTAGGATTCCGGGTCTCCGGAATTGCTTTCCCCTTGGTACCATAGAAATCCCCTTACGGCGTAGTTAATATAGGGTGCGACCATTCCATTGTAAAGCGAAGTGGGCTGATCCTGCGCGTTGATGCCTTGCTTGTAGGGTCTCGTTTTCCGGTAGGCTTCTCCTACTTTGAAATTCCAGTCGCCTTTGAGGTCAATCACTTGTCCCGCCGCGGACAAATGGTAGGGCTTGTCAGGAATGAAACCGCCTTTCCCGTTTTGGTTGGTCACTCGAACTACGAGGAGGTTTTTGCCTGGCCTAAGCTCTCCAGCAGCTAATGCGTATTCACGCTGCGGATATTCATAAGTCGTAGCGCCGACGCGTTTCCCATTAAGGTAGACCTCGTCCGCGTTTCTTATTCTTCCAAGCTTTATCTGTCCCTTAACGCCTGTCATCGACTCAGGAACTTCAATTTCCCTACGATACCATATTACGCCGTCGAGGTCTCGAACACCTTGGTCTTCCCAGTACCCAGGAACGTTGATACGCTTCCAGTTTAAAGGCGTGTAGGCCGGGTCAAACCATTTGACCTCTTTTTGCATCCCTAGGTCTACCGTCTTCTTGGGACCGGAAGCTTCTCTATCCATAGCCGCCTCAGCATTCACTCTTTCGACGTAATCGACATCTTTGTTTTTCTCGATGACTTCGAGGATTTCCGGAAAATCCCGGAACCCTTCTTCGCTGGTCCAGGCTTCGATTTTCGTGCCCCCAACGCAGGTATTTATAATCCCCTGAGGAACGTCGTACTGGTCGTGGATCTTCTTGGCAAAGAAGTAGCCTATCACTGTGAAGTCTATGATGTTTTCAGGTGTAGATCGCACCCAATTGATGTCAGGTATATTGTCAACTGGCCCTGTCAGAACAGCGGTAGTGGGAACGAGAAACTGTCTGATCTCAGGGATATTGGCCCGGGCGATTTCTTTGGCATACCGTTCTCGGTGCCGGCCGAAATAGTGGGTCATGTTGGATTGGCCTGAGCAGATCCAGACATCGCCAATGAGGATATCGCTCAGAACGATACGGTTGCTCCCGACGATTTCCATCGTATGCGGGCCGCCTGCTTTTGCAGGGTCGAGCTTGACTTGCCAATTCCCTTTAAGGTCTGTTGTCGCTTCGTATCGTTTGCCCAGGAAAGTCACCTGTATCGATTCCATGGGAGTTGCCCATCCCCAAATTTTAAGAGCCACGTCTCTTTGAAGCACCATGCCATTGCCCACGATACTGGGGATCTTTACTTCACCAATAAGGAACGGACTGGTGAGCAATAGGCATGATAATATAATTATAGTGGATACAATTGCTCTCATTGCGATATTGATAGAATTTGTATAGCATTTAACCCATACGCGAGAATGGTCTGCCATATTCTGCTGAAGGCTTTTCCGTTGTTTCCAAGAGATGTGCCCGTCTAATCGACAAGATCGGTCTTTTTCTTTCGTACGACTTTCCAAGCAAGAACCTTGTTGTCTGCGACGAATACATAGATTTTATTTTCAATAATTGTCATCTGCGGCTGAAGGTCTGTTTCTAGGAGCATTCTCATTTCGCCTGTAATCGGATCAACGAAGGGGACTTCTATTGTATCGACTCCTATCAAATTGGTATGCGTTTTCGTCAAGGTATAGGTCCAAATTTGAACATGCTCGGGAGCGCCTCCGAAGGGTTCGATACTTTCCGGTTCCCCGAACAAGGCGATAAGGTCTTCCGTTGGACTTCCCTTGACGATATCGAGAGGTTGAGAATAGGGAGATCCCGCATCTATTCCTTCTTTCGTCGTGGAACAACCGGATAAAATGAAGGAAGCCAGGAGGGCTGTTCGCAATACGATGGAGCGGATCTTGGACATGGGTTAGGGAATGTTAGTGCCGCAGTTCATTGACGTAAAGCAGATTGTGAAACCGCCCGTGCGTTAGAGCGAAGAGTAATGTGGTATTCTAGTTGAATTCTCAATCGTAGCTTGGATTGAATCAAAGGCAATTGAGGTTCTGCTGCGAATTGCTGCTCCAGAATTTGCTGTATTCAAAACATGGTTTATTTGAGCTAATGGCATTAGAAATCTAGATTAAAGACTCAAGTTATTGGTATAGGTAAAAGCCGTTTATAAGGGACAAGAATTCAAGAGGTCGATTTGTTGGATAGTAGACGTTGAACAAGCTCAGCGAGAGCATAGAACACCCGCCTTGTAATACCGTATTCGATGACAAAAAGGGTATGCTCTCAGTAGGGATATGCGTTGAAGTGGCTCCATGTTTCTTATTGAGATAGGTAATAATTCGTCAGGTAGGGTCTTATTCAATAGACGTTGACTCAATCGGTTCGAAGTGGATGTAATAGCTGATGGAAACCCGACCCAAAACCTTCCCGTGAGCGTTAGAAAAATTGCTACAACGTTGGAGCTGTCCGCGTCGACGGTCTCGCTTGCCCTTCGAAGCAGTCCTAAAATATCGGCAGCCACGCGTGATAGGGTGCTTTGCGAGGCCGAGCGCATCGGTTATCGTCCGAATGCGAAGCTAAACGAGCTAATGAGCCACCTCAGGCTCAATGGAACTCGTCCCTGTGAGGCATGCTTTGGGGTCATTTCTTTTTACGACACTTTACGCCCCTGGGAGCAGTCGAGACACTTAACGTCGATCTACGAATCCATGCACGATCGGGCCGAGAAATTGGGTTACCGCTTGGATTCACTAGGAATAAACGCTCCTGGTATGAGCCCCTCCCGATTCGGGTCGCTTCTGGATGCGCGTGGGATCGAAGGCTTGCTCTGCTTTGGCAGTCCCGATTTCGAACAACGGTTTCCGAAAGAATTGGACCACTATGCGGTCGTAACGTTAGGATTAAGTATTTCGACACCGCTCCACCGGGTAACAAGTCACTTCTTCAATGACTTGTATAGTGCACTCGATAGGCTTTATGCGATGGGGTATCGTAGGCCGGGTTTGCTACTTGGAGAGTACGAAGATAGTCGCAGTGCACATGTATATCCAAGCGCGTATCTAGGTTGGTGTGAACAAGTATTGGGGAGCTACTCACTAATGCCAGTGCTGAGGACTAAGGAATTGGAATCGAGCCCGATTATGGATTGGGCGAAGCAGCACCGACCCGATGTCATTGTTTGCGTCCATCTCTATAATGAGGTCGTTAAGTTGCAAAAGATTTTAAATGACAATAGTCTAAGCGTTCCAGGCGATATTGGTATAGCCGCTGTAAGCCAATTGCTTGAAGGGACGAATCTATCAGGGATGCAACAGAATCAGAAACTCATGGGAGCTTGGGCGGTTGAAATGCTCGTCTCTCGGATTATGAACCAGGATTTCGGAATACCGGAGAATCCTAGGATTGAGATGGTAGAGAGTCGGTGGATCGAAGGGGAAACATTGAAGGCGTCTGATTGGAGTGGGTAGTTTTCATTGGAACAGAACCAATCGTAACGCGCCTTCGCATCCGATTATCGAGCCGACCTGGGATTTTGCTTAATTAACTGGCACCGCTTCTTCTAGAAGGGAACTCTTCCCCTCCACGGCTGCAATGTGGTTCGCATTGATCGCGAGCGCTTTATTGTAGCTTTCTCGAGCATCTTTGAAATTGCGCTTGGAGCGTTGGAGATCCCCAATCGTTGCATAGGCATCGGGCAGCATTATAAGGACATACTCGTCGCTCGGATCAAGGGCGTAGGCTTCTTCGAGGGATGGTAGGGCTTCGAGGGGACGGTTGCTTTCCAGGAAGAATTGCCCAAGGAAGACGCGGGAAAACAAATCGCTGGGATCGACCTGTTGGATGGTCTTGAGATGCGTTGAGGCGGTTGTCCTGTCGCCGGTTTGCCAATGGAACTTGGCTAGCACGGTGTTGGCGAGAAGGTGATATGGGTCGATTGAGACCACTTTCTGAAATAGGGATATCGCTTCTTCTGGCTGGCTCTTTTGCAGGTGTATTCCAGCCATTATTTGGAGCGCCTCAGTATTGTTGGGAGAAAGCCCAATACTCGATCGTGCCATGCTTTCAGCCTCTTTGTAGCGATTCATTTCGAAATAGGTCTTCGCCAAAAGTGAGTAGATGATCGCCGGGTCGCCCCCAAGCTCGAGCGCGAGCTCGTAGTAGGGAATCGACTCTTCGTATTTACCCGATTCGGTGTAGGCGAGCGCGCGCATCAGGCGCGAATTCCAGTTTTTTGCATCCACTGCCTCGATACGATCGAGATAGGTCATGGCTCGATCGATTTGGCCTACGCGCTTGTAGTCTTCGAAGTAGATGCTCAATCGCTGCGGGTCGTAGCAGAGTTGCATCGTTTCGTCCATCCATGGATCCTCGGGTGGCAAATCCCATCCTGCTAGGCTCATTTTTCGAGCGATAGCTGCCTGTTCGTGTTGACCGTTGCGTTCTAAAACCTGGGCGAGCAAGGAGGTGCCATTTGTGAAATTGGGATTCGATTTCGTGAGAAATTTCAAATGAACGAGGGCCTTAGCGTCATCATTATTCTGAATACGTTCCCGTGCCAACCCAATGAGAGCGTATGGATTGGTAGGGTCGAGATTGAGAGCCGCTTCGAACGATGTGACCGCATCGCTTAAGTGGCCTTTTTTGTATTGGATCTCCGCCAGACTTAGATGGGCGGGCAAATAGTCCGGTGTGAGTGCGAGGGTTGCGGTCAAATGCGCGACCGCCGTTTGGAAATCGCTTTTACCTTTCCTGATGCTTGCGATGTAGTAGTGGGCTTTAGCTCTAAGTGCTTCATCTTCAACCTCCAGGATGCTCAAGTAGCGTGACTCCGCCTCATCGTAAAAGCTATTCGCGTGATAGAGGCGAGCTAGCTTTAAGACTGATTCGCTTGAAGACGTGGCACTTCGGGCGGCATTTTCCGCAATTTCCAGTTGTGTTCTGAATGTATCTGGAAATCTTGACAAATTCAGTCGTGCAATCGTTTGAGAAATGGCAGGCTCCTTTTTCGAAGCGAATCGGTTGAAGACAAGGTATGCAGCCCCTGTGGCTATTAGCGCGAGGCAAAGTAGGAGCAGGCTGGTTTTCTTTGAAGTCATTCCTTGTCGCCCGTATTCTATTGGTCCCACAGAGTGACGCGGCTAAGTGTGTCGTAGGGCGGATAGAAGTGCAGTCCACCGGTTACGAGTTCGATTTTCCCGTCATTGTCGATATCGGCTCCGTCGACAACGACAAGATGCGTCGGGTTGTGTGCAAGTATGTGAGGTACGAATGTTTCATCGCCTAGGTTCTCAAAGCACATCATCGAAACGGCGTCTTTATGGCCCCAGTCGTTAAAGCCGCTCACGGCGATGATATCGATATCGCCGTCATCGTCGATATCGATGGGCAATGGGCTATAGGCTCCAGAGAATTTCCCAATGAGGTGGTAGGCGAATTTACCCGTACCGTCGTTTTCCAACCAATGGACGCCATGCCAAGGACGAGACCCAGGAGTGGCATAGTCAAAACCGTCGCCATTGGTGTAGGCGATATCGGAGTCCCCGTCCTGATCAATATCTGAAATGCGGATACCACTGCTCCCAAAATCCTTGTTGGTCGAACCCCAGAGCACATTTGTCTTGAATGTACCTGAGCCGTCATTTCGAAACGAGTGGATTTCTTCCCAATCCTGAGAAACGAGAGCAACGATGTCTAGGGATCCGTCGTTGTCGATGTCGACAATGGGCGCATGAATGGTGCCAGAGAGGTCGAGTAACGGGTGACTTGCGAATTCCCAGTTACCTTGATTTTCCAGCCAACGTACCTCACCTTCGTAGTAGCCAAATTGGCCGACAGAGAGATCCAAGTCGCCGTCCTTGTCCAGGTCGCCCGCTTCTACATGGGTCACTCGAGAAACGTTCTCCAGAAGAACCCGTTTGGTGAAGTGTTGATGACCGTCATTTACTAGAATGACGACCGACCCGATTTTCTGGGGATTGGGGGTAACGATCCCCATACTGGCAACGAGGATATCGAGATCACCGTCTTTGTCCATGTCAGCGGTTTCTACGTGGGCGGGGCCCGCTATCGAATCCGCAAGAACCGTTTCCTCGAAATGGGCGGAAGTGATCTGGCGGATCCAGCTAACTTGGTTTATGCGTCCTTCGCATACTAGGACATCGAGCAAACCGTCCTGGTCGAGATCGACAATCTTTAAGTCGGTGATCCACGGAAAGCCTTCGACTGGTTCACCGATTGGCCGAGACCTAAAAGTATTCAATCCGATTGCGTCGTGGGAAGCTCTGGGAAGGGGTTCCGTGAGTGCGGTCTTTTGAGCCTTTTCGGACCGACTGCATGACGAAATTACGAACGCAACGAAAACGAGCCATACGAATGGCGGAATCGCGCGCTTTACGTTTTTCGTCTTCATGAAGGGGAGCGTCCAGAATTTGGAGTCGCTGTCGAATTCATTGTAGTTCACGGGGCTCGCCTTTGAAGAATTCAAGTGCATGTTTAGGGTCTATATTGTGATATCACCCTACATGAGGCGAGCAAGAACCTGAAATCGAGGATGCTGGAAAGCATCTTGTAGTTATCCATTCATCGTTGACACTACCTGTACGCCGTTAAGTTCATTTACTCTCCCATTTAGAGCTGTGAAAATTGGGTTGTAGTTGCTTGTGGGCGCGATTCCCGCATTTCGCTTTTAGTATGCTTCAGTACGAGCAGATTAACCAGCTTTAATCCTTGCCAGTATCGTCAACAAAAACTAACGACCTAGAATGACTTGGAGAGTTGGCATTGGACTACCCGCCCTATTGTGTACGATTGCGTTTGCCGGAGCGTTCGCTAATGCACATGAGCTGCAATCCGGCCAAGTGCACGTTTGGGAAACGCAAGAGGTCATCCTGTATGCACATGAAAAATACGAAAATCCCTATGTCGATGTGGAGTGCTGGATTGACCTGAAAGGACCGGACGAATCACGACGCGTCTACGGGTTCTGGGATGGAGGCCAACTATTTAAAATTCGATTTGTAGCTACTTCTCCCGGTTCTTGGACCTGGGTGGTCGGCTCTAACCAAACCAATGACAAAGGTCTCAGCCTTGGAGAAGGTTCCCTTGACGCCATCGCGTGGGATGAGAACGAGCTCGACGCCAACGCGAATCGTCGTGGCTTCATTCGCTCCACCCAGAACGGCCGAGCCCTTCAATACGCGGACGGGACGCCTTTTTTCCTGACGGGTGACACCTGGCTGGCTGCCTCGACTTGGCGTCTTCCCTTTCGCGGAGAGCGGGCGTCCGAAACCTACCAGCCCGGGCCGGGCATCAGCTTTGAAGAAGCGGTCGCTTTCAGGAAAAGGCAGGGTTACAATTCCGTTAGCTTCATCGCCGCCTTCCCGAGCTGGAACGCAGACCAATATGGAGCGACTTACGCAAACGAAGACGGGGTTTTCATCCGCAATGCATGGGAGAAATTTGGGCATTGGGCCGCCAGCGCGTCGGTGAGCACGTCGGACGGAGCCACGACCACCGCCAAGGATATGCATGATGAACGGGGCAACCGTCCTTTTGCCGTAGTCCCCCAGAAAGAAGGGCTACCGAACTTCAACCGTCTGAACCCGGAATACTTCCAAAGCTTGGATCATAAAATGAAGCACCTCTCCGATGAAGGCTTCGTACCCTTCCTCGAAACCGTTCGACGCGATTGCGCTCCCGCATGGAAAGCCTACTACGATTTCGATAGAAGCTACGCGCGCTTTGTACAGTATTTAATATCCAGGTACGGAGCCTACAACTTAATCTTCAGTGGAATCCACCTAGACTGGATTCCCGAGAAATTCAGCCTGACGGAAGAGGAGTTCAATAAAGCCCTCGTTTATCATCACCGCAAATACGGACCGCTCCCTTTTGGCCAGCCCTACACGACTCTGATCGACAGCTCCACTTACAAACGGTTCGGCCATGGCGAAGACTGTCCTTGGCTTACCATGCATACCGTGGGCAACAAGCCACGCAACCATGCCATCTACGCTTCCCTTGAAGAAATTTTTCAACTGGAAGATCCCTATCCGGCGGCCAACCTCGAACCCTATTACACAGGCTGGAACCACGACATCAATCGTCCGGGAGGAGAGACGCCCGAGCCAAATTCCCAGCGGGACAACTACTTCGCTCGGGCCCAGATGTATGGCTCGCTTCTTTCGGGCGGGCTTGCGGGGCACGTGCACGGAACTGCCGCTTATGACATCACCTCGACAGGCGAACCTTCCGGTTGGCGTCCCCATTTCTGGACCGCATTGGAGTACGAATCCGGCTCCCAGATGCAACACTTGCAACATTTCGTTCTATCGGAAGGCTCGCGCTACCAGAAGCTGGACCTTGCCTCGCGAGACCTCGCCACGCGAAAAGCTCCCGACGCCATCGACGACGGTCTGGACGGTTGGTCCTTCATGATGCGCACCCCAGAGGCGGATCTCGCCTTGCTCTATTTCGAACATGAGGCAGTTCGCACTTCCATCCGAGGATTTCTTCCCAATGCCGCGTATCAATGGATTTGGTACAATCCTCGAACTGGCAAGTGGCTCAACCCCTTACGCATCAAAACGGACAGAGCGGGCCATCTCCAGAGCCCCCCGTTCCCAGAAAAGCAAAACGACTGGGCCGCCAAATTGGTGAAACAGTAGTCCGCCCCTTCCTCCACCGATGAAAAACGCCCGCTCCGCTATTCTGCTCGTCCTCGCGAGCCCATTTTTCTGCCACGCCCAGTTTATGGATGATTTTGAAAGTGGCGAAATCACCGGATGGACGACGCTTACCGGCGACGGTCAGGCGACAATGAAACTTATCCCTCAAGACGGATTCGTTCGCCTCGAGGTTGATGGCACGAAAGACCGTCACAATGTCTGGTGGGCGATCACCAAGCGAGATGTATCCGGTTTCCTAGACATGCATAAGCTCGAAGACCCAGCTTTTGAACTGCGAGTTGAAGTTCGCGTACGGGCTAGCCACGCTCCGCGCCGCGCGAACATCATGATAAATACTCAGCGAACCACGAATTTTCACAAACAACTTCGTGAATACGATCTCTCCGACACCGAATGGCACACCATTAGTATGACGACTCAAGACCTCGATGCTGTGAACGGAGATGAATTGAACGTACAAATCGGGATCACAGATTGGGGACTCGGCGTTTACCATTTGGATATCGACTACTACAAAGCCGACATTGTTAAGGTTGATACCAATGCTGCCGACTTGGGGGAACCCCTTGTTTACCACCCTCCTATTCCAAATGTGGATACCTTCTCGCATCACCTTTCCGTCACTCACGACGCCTTGATCAACGCAGATTTTCCGAAAGTCAATTTCCACAAATGGACAGAGGCAGAAGAGAGGGTTCTCACCATCAGCGCTCAGCAATGGGCGATCCTTCGATGGGATCTCGATCAAAATGAAAACGCCCGAGCCGACGGAGCAGGCATTCTTGAGCTCACCACGCACTCCATCGCGCAGGGAGGCGACTATATCAGCGCGTATGGAGAAGACCTAGGAATCGAATTCGACAAGATTCGAATTGTGGAAATACTCGGTGGCGACCCGCATTGGGACCAATCCTCCGTCACCTTCCAAACCTTCGCTCAAGGCGAAGCCCTCGAGAAACTAGTCAATGGGCAAATGATCTTTGACACTGAACTCGCAAAAGAGAGAGGCGGCAAAACCTACGCCACCATTCCGCGACCCGTGATGCAGCGGCTGCTCGATGGCACTACCAAAGGTCTCACTATTCGTCCGCTCGGCGCCCTCGACGCTTCCATCTACGATTCGGAAGAGGCAGGCCAACGCTTCGCTCCAACGCTGTACTTCAACACTCGTTAAACATCGTCGAAGGAGGGCTAGTGTTCAGCCTGGGCGACGAGGAATTTGTTCACCTCGAGCCAATGCATGAAGGCGTCAAACCAGCGATTGCTGGTGCGGTCTGGGTTGCCGAGACCGAAGCCGTGGCCGCCGTTTTGGTAGAGGTGAAATTCGACCGGCGCCCCGGCGTCGAACCAGGACTTGATAATTCCGAATTGCCCGCGGAAGAGGAAGTCGTCAGTGGCGATGGTGTTAAACATGGCCGGGGGGTCCTTCGGCGCCTCGACCGGCCCCATACCGCCATAGATGGGCCCAATGAAGGCTAGGTCCATGGTCTGGGAATTGAGCGTGCAGTGCATGGTTAGGCCGGCGCCCGCCGAAAAACCGATCATGCCAATGCGGTCGACATCGACGCCCCATTCCTCGGCCCGCTCAAGAATGAGGGCGTAAGCGGCTTCGGCATCCTCGAGCTGGTTGGACAGGTCCCTGCTCAGACGGGGCGGTGGAGCCTGACCATCTTTCTCTCCGGTCGAGTCAGCAGCGGCCGCGAAGGTCCGGTTCATCGAATCCGCGAAACTATCGAGCGACTCCGGGGTCGGATGGAGCCGGTATTTGAGCACGAACGCGGCGATGCCTTGTTCATTCAATGCTCGGGCGACCTCCCACCCTTCGTTGCCCATCGACAACCAGCGGAAACCGCCGCCGGGCGCAACGATGATGGCCGTGCCGTTGGCCACGCTCGGATTGGGAAGGAAGGGCGTGAGGGTGGCGGTGGAAATGTTCCGCGCCATAGGGTCGCCCCATTGGCGAAACCAGGTTTCCGGGGCATTCTGGTCCTTGACCCCGCCGGTGCCGAGCGAAATGGCATTAGGTTCGGCCGGGGCTTCGAGCGGGTAGATGGTGCCATCTTGGGCGACCGCGGAGGTTGCGACTACGAGCAGCGCGGTCAGAGCATTGATATTGTTGAGTTTCATAAGCGATTTTGTAAGGTCCAGTATTGGATGAGATTGCGAGTAGGGCTGCTCCGTTTAGCGGGCCGGGATCTCGATGAGGGCGACGGAGTGGCGCAGGAGGGGGAATCCGAAGGTGGCGCTGCCGTCGCTGTGGGCGGAGGGCGCGATAGCAGCGGCCTTGAGAGTGGCGGCGTCGTGGAGGATGGCGACGTGCTTGGGGAGCGGGGCTTGGGGTTCGCCCAGGTTGCGCCAGGCGGTGAAGGCGTTGGCGTTGTACTCGTCGATCCGAGTAAGGGTAGCGGCGGCGAGCTTATGGGTCTTGTCTAGGCCGCGGAGATAGAGCGTGACCGGCGTAGGCTCGTCGAACCGGTCAGCGACGTCGTGGTAGTTCCATAACAGGATGCACAGGTCTCCGCCGACGGTGCGGGTGGCGACGACACCGACATCGGGATCGGCCCGCACGCTATCAGCGATGATCGCAGTGGTCTCCAGCATGCCCGAGGACTCGGCGACTAGACGGTGGGGACCGAGACGGGCGAAGAGCTTGAAGGCGTTGAAGACGGGCAGGGCGACCTCGTTGGTGGTGAGGGCGCGCAGACCGTTGAACCAGGGCTGGTCGTGGAAGGTGAAGGCCCAGGAGACGGCGCCTTGGAGGTTGCCTCCATGGTGGGCGACGAGATCCTGTTTGCGCATGAAGGAGGCGGCTGAGTAGGAGGCGAATTGGGAGGTGCGGCGGTAGTCGCGCTCGGGGTCGAGCACGGACGGGCAACCCGCACAGCCCTCGGGGTCGGACTCGCCGAGGTAAACGGGGAGCGCGGCAAACTCTGGGAAACCAGCGATGGTGCGGCTGTAGGTGTCGATTGTTTTGAGTTGGTTGCGCAGGTTCATCTCGACCCGGTCTTGCTCGTCGAGGCGGGTGGTGCCTTTGGCGTGATAAGCAATGAAGTCGAGGGGGGCACCGGTTCCGCCGTTGGCGGCGTTGAGGCCGGAGCGGCAGTGCTCGAGAAAGGCTTCCATGAAAACGTCACCGTTTTTCCAACCCGGGTCGGTGGTGTGAGGGGCGCCGACGCGGGCCTCGGGCACAACGGATTTCACGGCCGCGGCGAAGTGGTCGTAAAGCCTGTTGTATTCATCGACGCTGCCCTTGAAGTAGGGCGACTCCGGTTCGTTCCAAAGCTCCCAAAGCCAGGCGGCGACGGCTTCGTAGCCGTAGCGATCGACGCAATGGCGGATCCAGGTCTCGAGGAAGGTCTGGTATTTGGCGTAGTCGGCCGGCGGGTAGTAGGCGCCGCCGGAAAGGATGTCTGGGGCGGGCAGGCCGCGCTGGGTGAGTGTGGGAGTGTAGGGCTCAGGCTGGGCGGAGAGGGCCTGAGGCATGAAGCTCACCTCGACGAAGGGCTCGATGCCGGGGCGAGTGAGCTCGTCCATGATTTGGTCAATGAGCGTCCAGTTGTAGACTGGGTTTCCGGTCTCGTCCTCGGTGTAGATGTTGGTGCTCGACCACTTGAGGGCGAGGGTGCCGTCGCCGCTGGTGTGGAGGTGGTGGGCACGGATGCGGATGGGCTCGGTGGCGGAGAGTTTATTGAGCTCGCGCAGGAGGTGGCGCCCTTCGGGGGTGAGGGTGGTGAGGGCCTCGTCGTAGCCGAAGTAGTTCCAGATGGGGCGGAGCTCGGTAGCGATTTGATCGGCATGGACGGTGATTTCGACAGGTCGGTCGTCGCTGAGAATAGCTGGAGCGATTGCTAAGGCTGTGAGCACGAGGGCGAGCAAGGAGAGGCGGAGCATGGCGAGGAAGGTATGGGCGAAACAAACCTCTAATGGGGGCGGGCTCGGTAAAAGGGCGGCTCCTTCGAAAGGGGGCGAGCTGATGGAAAATTCAATGTCTCTGATCAAATTCGCTAGATAGAATGAAGGCTGGAATTCGCTGTATCAAGTTAGAAATTGCTGGGGTTGCATGGCGATTATCGAGTTTTCTGGGATAGGCGCTCTCCAGCGGAGAACTATCAACTGTTTGGACTGATTTGAGGAGGCGGAGACTATCGATCTGTGATTAGGAGCTGAGGTGGGGAAATGAATTGGATTGAAAGTGAAGCTGGAGTATAGGAAAAAGGATGATTAGGAAGGAAAAGGTATCATTCTATCAACCCGATCAGGAGGGGCTGATTTTTCCAGAAGAATCGAGGTTTGAAACGGTTGAAGCGCATCGGCAGCATCTAAAGGTGCATTTGGCAGCGGCTTGCCGGTTCTTTCACAAGTGCCGATTTGATTTTGGCTTCGCCGGTCACTTGACGATTCGCGATCCGGAACGGCCGGAGCTTTATTGGACCAATCCCATGGCGGTGCCGTTTTCCAAAGTTTCAGTGTCGAATCTGATTCTTGTGGATCATGCCGGAAAAGTGGTTGAGGGAGACTATGCGGTGAATCAAGCCGGCTTTGTTTTGCATGGCGCGGTCCATGAAGAACATCCCGACATACTGGCTATGTGTCATGCCCACACAATCTATGGTACCGCTTGGGCGGCGACGGGTCGCAAGCTGGATCCCATTAGCCAGGATGCCGCGGCCTTTTACGAGGATCATGTGGTAATTGCAGACGAAAGCGGCAAGGTTGCGGTTGAGGTGAAGGCGGGATACGAGGTGTCTCAGGCTTTTGGAAACAACAAGGCGGCCATCCATCAGAATCACGGGCTCTTGACCGCCAGTCGACACAGCATCGATGCTGCAGCGTTTTGGTTTTCCGCTTTGGAGCGGTGTTGTCAGCAACAGTTGATCGTCGAAGCTTCGGGGGTGAAACCAATTATGGTTTCGCCCGAAAAGGCCCGCTACTCTCATGAGCATATAGGGAGCGAGTATATCGGCTGGCTCCATTTTCAGACGGTCTTTGACGAAATCTCTTCTACTCAGCCGGATCTATACCATTGAGATTGCTGACGGCACGTTTTAAGAATGGTTAATGCGTTGGAGATCCTGGTTTATGAAGTGAGGAACGGAGTAGGGATTCAGGGCGCGTCAGATCTGCTTTTCGAGTTCTTCAACCGTTAGGTCGCGTAGTCTACTACCCTTGTTCGCTTAATTGAGGGTGACGTTCTTGACCCATAGATTTGACCCCTGCGCCCGTCTCGAATTTGGACGGAAAGGAAACGATTGCGAACAAGAGCGTATTCTCCCTAACTCCGTAGATTATAGAAATGAATCACTACTGCCTTATTTGTTTCACGGCTATCGCTCTCTTGGGGCAAATGATGGGATTGCCCCCAGTTGCTCTGGGTGAGGAACTCGAGAAAACGGCGTTTGCGACCTCTTCGAATTCTGGCGGAGGCACGACCCTCTTTACGCAAATGGATTTATCGGTTACCCAAATCCTCGTTGATAATGCCTACGATGATCCGAAGATGTGGGGTAGTCGGTATCGCGAATACATGGGGGGGAGCATGGGATCGGGAATCGCCGCTGGAGATTTCGATTCGGATGGCAACGTCGATCTTTACGTCAGCGTTAAGACTAAACCCGGCCGATTGTTTCGAAACCTTGGGGACTGGACTTTTGAAGATGTCACCGAAAAGGCAGGTCTTGCCGAAGAAGGCTCTTTTTTTAGCTGGATAAAGAGCACGGTCTCTTCCGATGATGAGATCGTTTGGCGTCATGGATCTGTATTCGCAGACGTCAATAACGATGGTCTCTTAGACCTATATGTCTGTCGCAATGGCGCCCCAAATTTCTTGTATATGAATCAGGGAGACGGAACCTTTGAAGAGGAAGCCGAGAAGCGCGGCCTAGGGCAGGCGGATGGAAGCGTGGTGGGAGCCTTTGCTGACTATGATCGCGACGGTTGGCTGGATGTGCTGGTTCTGACGAATCAAGTCGATGGTACCGAAGCGTCGGGGCGGGTTGATCGGCTTTTTCGGAACACGGGAGACGGTCATTTCGTCGAAACCACAGACATCGCGGGTGTTTCAGGAAACACGTTTGGACACGCGGTGGTCTGGTTCGACTATAATGAGGACAAGTGGCCTGATTTCTATATCGCCAACGACTATGCGGGACCAGACTATTTGTATCGAAACAATGGAGATGGAACGTTTACTGATGTGATTGATACGGTGGTGCCTCATTCGTCTTACTCCACAATGGGTGTCGATACGGCTGATGTAGATAATAACGGTCACATTGATCTCTTCCTGGGCGATATGGCCGCGACTTCCCGGGAAAAGGAACGGAGAAGAAAGCCCGCAGCTTCAAAGGAAGATCTTCTGAAAATGGGAAATGGGATGGAGGTAGCCCCTCAGTACACGAGAAACTCTCTACTGCTCAATACAGGTCTCGAATACTTTAGGGAAACTGCCTGTTGGGCTGGCCTTGACGCCACAGACTGGACTTGGTCTGTAAGATTCGAGGACTTCGATAACGATGGTTGGGTAGACCTTCATGTGACTAATGGAATGGTAAGGGAAGCCAACAATAGTGATCTTCTCTCGCAAATAATGCAGGCGCGTTCAACGAGTCAACGGATAGGGGTGATGAATCGTTCTCCCCGTCTAGAGGAATCGAATCTAGCCTTTCGAAATAAGGCGGGTGTTGGTTTCGAAAACGTCACGAACGAATGGGGTTTGACGGAAATAGGGGTCAGTTTTGGAGCTGCGACCGCAGACTTCGACAACGATGGTGATTTAGACATCGTTTACCTGAACCACAATGGTGGTGTGAGCGTCTATCGAAACGATGCTTCGGAACAGCATCGAGTGCAGGTGCGGCTTCGTGGAAAGCAATCCAATCGCTACGGTATTGGAGCCGTGGTGCGAGTCGAGAGTAGTACCGGTTCGCAGTCTCGGACGATGTCAACAACTCGTGGATACTCTTCTGGAAGCGAAGTGGTAGCTCATTTCGGATTGGGTTCCGATGCGAAAATCAAGAGACTGGTGGTTGAGTGGCCGTCGGGCGTGGAGCAATCGTTTTCAAACATGGAAGCGAATTTCGCCTACCTGATTGAAGAGAGCGGCGAGGCGAAAGCTCGCGATAAGGAATCCATGCCTACTCTTTTCGAAGCGAAGGCCAAGGCGTTTGGTCTCGAGTTGATTGACGAGTCTCCACTTGCGATTCCGGATACGGAGCAATTCCTTTTACCGTTTCGCACGGATCGAAGGGGTCCCGGTATTGCCATTGCAGATATTGATGGCGAAGGACACGATGACGTCTACATATCAGCAACAACCGGTTCACCCGCCCGCTTGATGCGGTGGCAAGACGGAGTTTATGTTGAAGAACGGTTGAACGGCATTCAGGATTCGAAGGTTGAGGATGGATCTCCACTATTACTGGATGTAGACGGAAACGGGACACGCGATCTACTCGTTACCAAGTCGAGTGCAAATGCCGCTGCATGGCCCGATTCTTTTCAACCGATATTCTATTCGAATGATGGGAGCGGAAGTTTTTCAGCAACCGATTGGTTGCCTAAGCTCCAGATGAACGTAGGTGCCGTGTGCGCTGCGGATATAGATGGCGATGGCGACTTGGATCTATTTCTCGGTGGCCGATCGATTCCCAGTCGTTATCCTGAGACGCCCCGAAGCGCGCTTCTGAGCTTTAACGATGGCAAATTCATAGATACTGCGAAAGGCTCTCCCGAGTTAGAGATGGTGGGATTGGTCAAGAGCGCTCTCTTTCGCGATGTTGATAGCGATGGGAGTCCTGACCTTTTGGTAGCTCTGGAATGGGGCTACGTAAGATATTTTCACAACAATGGAGATGGGGTTTTTACGGATTGGACGGATCGCTCCGGTTTTAATTCCGGAGGTCGTGGTTGGTGGAACAGCTTGGAAAGCGCCGATTTTAATGGTGACGGGAAGCTCGATTTTGCGGTCGGTAATTTAGGATTGAATACAACCTATATGGCATCGACCGAGCATCCTGCGACCCTTTTCTATGGTCCTTTTGGCCAAAGTGGACCCAGTGTCTTGATTGAGGCCGAATACGATGGGGATGCTCTTTATCCGCTTCGATCAAGAGGGGACATCAGCGGACGACTGGCCCATGCGCTTCGCAGGTTTCCGAAAAGCGATGACTATGCACGTGCTGATGTTGCGAGAGTCTTTGGAGAAAAGGCGTTGGAAGGTGCGGAGACGTTCTTGGCGGATAATTTTATGTCAGGAGTCTTTCTGAGTCAACTGGATGGAACTTATCAATTTCATGCCTTTCCGCCACATGCGCAGATAGGACCGATTCAGGGAATCGTAGCCACCGATTTCGATGGTGATGGTTTAGTAGATATATGCGCGACTCAGAATACCGATATTGCGACTCCCAGTTTTCACGGTGGTGTAGGTATCTTTCTTAGAGGAGTGGGGGATGGCTCCTTTCGTTCAATTGAACCGGAAGAATCCGGAATCCTTATACAAGGAAATGGCCGAGCGCTTGCGCTTCTCGATCCCGCTGATCAGGCACGGCCCAACCTTTTTCTCACGCGCCATCGAGGCGTAAGTGAATTTTTCGTAAATGCATCGAGTGATGTGAACTGGCTCAAAATTAGGCTCTCGGGAGATATCCGAAATCCGGATGCGATTGGTGCCCAAGTAGAACTTCGGTTTTCCAACTCTCATAGAAAGCACTTCGAAATTGGTTTGGGTGGCGGGTGGTTGAGCCAGTCCGCTCCAACGATCTTCACAACAATTCCTAAAGGCGCGAAAGTAATCGATGCAATTGTGAGGTGGCCGGACAGGCAGGTGACAAAGCACTTCGACGCCCCTGCAAAAGGGGTATGGCAAATCCGGCGTTAGACTGTTTTCGAAGACAAGGAGGAACTGAGATATTAACAGGTACGGACGATCTCCGAGCACCCACAAATAGATCTACCTATGGGCGCTCGGAGATCGCCCGCTACCTCGTTCAGCGATTTTTGAATACCGATCAGGGCTAGTAGGGTCTATAGCCCCTTTTGAAGCTGGGCCGGAAGCAAAGAGACTGCGTATTCTTTTAGTTCTGGATCGGGGAACTCCATTGTCAATGCGTTCGCAAGATGGAGCACTCTGCTGAGTGAAACCGTAGAGAGCCAACGCACTGAGTTCATGTCAGCCTCTTCAAGAACGCGTTCGAGTTGCTTTTTCATTACTTCGATTCGGTTGGTGTTGGCGAGTAGAAGTGTCATGCTCACACGAAATTCCCACGTGAGGTAAAAATCGCCTCCCGATTCAATCGATTTTATAATCGATTCGACGGAGCGGCTGAATGCGTCTTGATCTCCGATCGCGATGGCGAGTTCCGAAGCGGTGATGTGCGTCACTAATTCTCCCGGGAAGTTACTCTCGAGAGCCCCTTGGGCTCTCGCGGCAAGCTCACCGCGACGTGAATCGAGAAAATATTCAACGAGGCGACCGATAGCGCTCACGTTGTCCTGCACTTCTACCGTCCGGAATAGGACGACCCATTCGTTTTCGAACCCTGGAACGGAGGGCAGGTGGAACGAAACCGGTTCCAGCCAGCGAGGAGGTAGCCAGCGATTGAGAATTGCGATAAAGGAATTTTCAGGTTCTTGACTGCCAATTTTCGCATATTCTTCCAGAAAGGAATCCCACGACGGGTGGACGATTAGAGTCATTTCTCGCCCAGTGGCCAAGGCCCGAGCCTCATCGGCAGTTGACGCAGCACAGAGACGAACCGCGACAGAAAACCCTTCAACATTTTCTGGATACGGCGTCCCTAGGACACGCAAGCCACCAAAATAGGAAAGCGAAACGGAAACATTGGGAGGAGCGAGCACCGCATCACCGGACGATTCCGTGCGTACCGCGAGCCATTGTGCAAGATGGCGTTCTATCAGCGTTTCGAGCTCAGCCCGATTTACCGTGTTTCGCGATTGTTCATCGAGACCTGAAAATACGAATGGGGCACCCATGGCAGAAGCGAATAGAACGATGCCACCGCAACTCCATTTTATGCTTTGGCCCAACCGGTCAGAAGAAAAGCCTGTCGCTGCAAGTATTAGCGCCAAGACCCCAAATTGACTCCACCATGCCAGTTGGATTGTTGCCATTGCGAGGGCGAAGACCATCGGTCCAAGCACGATGGCGATCTTTTTTACTTCGATCCTAGAATCTTTAATACGGATTAGTGCGGCAATGCCCGTTATAAGCAATCCAGCGGGAATGAGAGTGGCGAGGAGAACCCTTCCTTGGCTATGGCCCCCAAGCCATTCCCCTATATCCGCAACGCCGGGATCTATCGGTAGACGCGTCAGTCGAGTTCCGACAGGATTGATGCTCCAACCTTCAATACTTCCATGAAAAAGTATCGAGTAGATGAGGCCGATTATCGCTAAACCTGCGATCGACAAAGTGATCTTTTGCCTTCGGGAAGTCGATTTCCGTTGAGTCTCGAGAAATTCGAGAATTTCTCCGCCTCCTAGCCAGGCAAAGGAATAGAGTGGATGGACGAAATCGGATTGCCATGAAGCCGAATCGAGAAAGGCAGGCGACCGGTCAATCAGCCACGCAGCCAAGGTCGCGATTGCTCCTCCCATCGCCCATAGTCGCCAAGGGAGTGGATCGGATTTGTTGTCGTCGGTGTCCGAATGTCTTAGTCGGTGGATATATCCGAAACTGCATCCGGCAATTGTAATTCCTGCCAATATGGGCAAGATTCCGGCCGTCCCAATCCACATGCCGATTCCTCCGATGAATCCCGCAAGAAAGAACAACTTACGTATCGACTTTATTGTTACATTTCCGACTTCGCTGGGCGCTTTCGAAAGACCCGCTAACAACGGTAGCACACTTCCTAGTGCGCACATCAGTAAAATCGTTGAATCACCGGGCTGGCCAGAGGCGAATGCGGTGCCTAGCGGAAATATGAAAACAAATCCAAGGGAAAAGAGAGCCGCCGATTTTCCACCGAAGTATCGCGCGATGAAAATTGTCGTCAGAAGCAAAAACAACAACTGAGCGATTGGGTCTGCCGCTAGGGCAGCGCGTTCCACTGACACTCCAATGGGATTTCCAAAAACAAGGTGGTCGATCCAGGCTACACTTCCGAGCCACCATCGATAGATGGAAGCGGTTCGAACAAGCCTTCCATCGGGTGCATTGTCATAGTCGACGTGTTTCAGTAGCCATGTGTCGCTCTCAATCATTTCTTGCACTTGCATGATCCACTGGAAACTGCCCGAATTTCTCTCGGGCACGACTAGCTTCCGAAACCCGGATTCGTATCCCGTGGGTGAATCGGCATCGATGGCGATTTCGCTGCCTCCTGCCAGATTCGAGACATAGGTCGCATGCGAAATGCGAGCGGTGTGGTTCCAACCAGCGATACAGAGAGTTCCGGCGACTACCATAATCCACCAGCGAGCCAATAGCCATGAAGGTATACTTGTCATTCGTTCGGTGAGTACGGGCAGAAAATCGGTTCGAGAGCCCACAGAAGATTTCGTCCCACAATTGATAGGTCAACAAAACACGGCTTTGCCCCACAAATGAGTTTGGAATCGAGCGATTTCACTGTCAATTGGCCTCCTGGAATTGGTTTCTAAAGGCCATTGGTCTTGAACCAGCCCGTGTGACTATGATGTCCAATTTGCCGTTGTCGTCTATATCAGTAGCAACGATGGCTTTGCCATCTCCCGGTATTACAAGCCCGCTTTTAGCGGGTTCCACTGCTTCGAAACCTCACTTGCCATTTCCGAGAAGGAGTTGACCGAGTCCTCCGTCGAATCGTCCGATCGATGGATCGACGTCATATAGGTTCTGCGTTGCGGCCAGGTCAATATTGCCGTCTCCGTTAAAATCCGCACAGGCGATATCTTGCAGTGGGGCGATTTGCGCGATCCAGGGCAACGGTTCGAATGAGTAGGTGCCGTTCTCTCGGCTGAGAAAGACGCCACTACGTAGTTGGGTTACTTCCAGCTTTACCGCCTTGGATAGGGCCGCTTCCCCGAGTATTTCCTCAAGTGTTGCCGCAGCGTAGGCATCAGTACTCTGGAAACGCCTAGTCAAGGGAGGAATCGCCTCAGCGAGTTCGATGCGTGAACGTCGCGGTACAAGCCGACCCGCTTCGTACCGAGCTTCGACCAACTGGCCCGACCCACGGCCGCCAAAATTACCGTAGTACAAGACAGCAGGTTCCTCCAAAGTGGCCTGGTAGCGGCTGTTCAAACCGACATTGCCAGCGACGAAATCAGGCTTGCCATCTGAGTTGAAGTCCCCTTGGGCAAGGCAGGTCCAGAGCCCGGTCCCTGCTGATGTGAAGCCCAGTTTCTCTGTGATGTCTTCGAAGCGTTTTCCATTTATATTGCGGAAGCACTTGAATTGTCCCCATTCGATGGTTACGAGAAGGTCGAGCCATCCATCGAGGTCGACATCGCTCCAGAGCGAACCCGTAACCAGCCCGATTTCACCTCCGTTCGGCAACAGTGCGTCGGTGAGGTCTTCAAATCGTCCTCCACGGTTGGCGATCAGGATACTGCGTCCAGAGAGTGGATACTTGCCGGGCAGAGCTCGTGATCCGATGAAGGCATCGGGGAGTCCGTCGCGATTGAAGTCGGCAGAACTCGCGGAACCGGCTAGTCTAGGCAAAGCTGGAATCGCCTCGATGGGAGCCTGCTTCATTTTTCCTCCACCGTCGTTCAAAAGCAACCTCGGCCGTTCCGCCTCAGTTTGCCCAGGGTCGGCAACTGTCATAAGCAAATCTTTGGAACTGTCTCCATTGAAGTCCTCAATCAGCATCGGCCCGTCTGGAACGCTTCCATTGCGGGATAAGTCTAAACTCATAGGGCGGAATGAACTGCTGTCGGTCCCTGATAGCACTAGCGCTGTCTTTCCGCCTGAAGCGCCGAAGACTAAGTCTTGCTGATCGTCCCCATTCAAGTCGTCGATTGCCAAGGAAGGTCCGCGTCGAGAGAAGGTGAAAGGCGCCAACGGTTGTGAAGCTGATCGGACGGGAGACGCCGAAATGGAGGGAAGGGCTAAGCCTGCGAGCTCACCGATCTCCTCGAATAAGCTTGGAGGGGTTGTGTTTGGCAAGGTGGACGAGGGCTTTCCCTCGGGCTCAGTCACCGTGAAACGATAGTCGGCGGGCAGATTTTCAAAGGATTGGACGTGTCCGCTGGGCCATTGAATGGTGACGCTATCCATCGACTCTGCTTCACCGAGACCGAAATGCAAGATCGGCTCACTGCTGGAGAGGTATCCTCTCGCTAGAACGAGCTGTCGTACCTGTGTCCCGGAGGCAGTTTCGATCTGAACGGTGGCACCTGCCCCAAAATGGTTCGAGGAAGCTCCGCGGAGCGCGAACACTGCTCTATGTCCCTCTTGGCCGTCGTTTCTCAGAACAGTGGGAGGAGCATCGTAGTTGGAGTATACCAGGTCCAGGTCCCCGTCTCCGTCGAAATCGCCAAAAGCCGTGCCGAAGCTTACTCCGACATGATCGAGGCCCCAATTCTTCTCGATGCGTTCGAATCCCTTTCCACCCAAATTGCGATAAGCCAAATTGGACTCAGACATAACCGGGCTCGAACGCATGACCACACGTTGCGACTGGCGGCTTACCGCTCCCATGACGCGGTTAAGAATATCCGCGTTGTGGTACTCTCGTATCATTCCGTTGGTAATGTGGAGATCGACAAATCCATCGTTGTCCAAATCCTCGAATCGGGTGGACCACGTCCAGTCTGTTTGAGCGATGCCGTGCATCCAAGCCGCTTCAAGCATCTGTTCCAAACCTGTATTCAGATAGAGCGCGTTGCGCATGCGTTGCGGAGTTTCTTCATCCAGTCCCTTTCCAAGCTCTCTGGCACGGGAGACCGCCATTCCCCGTTGGTCTTTTTCGTGAGTCGACGGAGCCATGTCGGCCACGAAAAAATCGATTCGAGTGTCGTTGTTTACGTCTCCCAAATCGGCACCCATAGAGTAGTAGGGCATATGGGGAACGGTTGATTCAAGTACGTCCTTAAATTTTCCGTCTTTAAGGTTTTGATACAATTTGTCGGGTTCCGAAAAATCATTGGCGACGTACAGGTCTGGCCAGCCGTCCTCATTATAGTCCCACCAGGTTGCGGAATGGCCGGCGGAAATGCCAGATATTCCGGAGCGGCTCGTCACATTGGAAAAGACGCCTTTCCCGTTGTTGCGGAATAGGAAATCGGGGCGTCCCTCAGGTTCACTTTGAACGTCCAGCATGTTGGTTTGAAGGTATAGGTCGAGCCAGCCGTCCCGATCGAAATCGCAAAACGCGGCGACCCCGCTTCCATCCCGAATATCTAGCCCCCGTTCCTCGGCTTCTTCTATAAAGGATCCATCTCCCTGGTTCATGTAAAGTCGATTCGAGGCATCGAAACAGGTTACGTATAGATCGAGCCACCCGTCGTTGTCGACATCAGCGAATGTGGCCCCCTGGTCCCAAGGCTCGCCTTCTGCTGAGCTTTCTCCACCGAACAAGCCTTTGATTTTATCTGTCCAACTCGCAGACGTCGGCTCCAGCCCCGCCCGTTCTGTGACATCTTCAAACCGCCAATTGCCCAAATTTCGATAGAGACGCGAACCGCCTGTCTTTATGGGTACATAGACATCAGGCCGACCATCTTTGTCATAGTCGGCTACTGCCATCCCCGTTCCGATGGTACCGAATACCATCTCTTGGTACCGATCGCCCCACATGCGCGGATCATCGTAACGATTTACTATGATTAGTCCGGTTTGTTCCGGCGCTAATTCGGTAAAAAGCGTAGTTCCATTTGTTCCTGACCTCGCATTAAGTGGTTCTGTAACGAGCCCGGTCTGCGATTCCGCCGAAAGAGATAGGATAGAGATTCCTAGCGCCGACAAGGCGAGAATTGTATTCGATGGTGGCATACTCTTTATTCTGGCTTCTGTCCCGCTAGATTTTTGAAGGCCAGAGGTTTCGAGCCCGCACGAGTGGCAATAATGTCGCTTTTCCCATCTCCGTCGATATCGGCCGCGACTATGGCTTTCCCGTCCCCCGGGATCATTAGTCCGCTGTCAGCGGGTTCCATCGCTTGGAATCCGCCCTGACCGTCTCCGAGAAGGATCTGCCCGAGTCCCCCGTCAAAACGTCCGATGGAGGCATCGATATCATGCAGATTCTGGGTCGCGGCGAGGTCTAGGGTACCGTTGCTATCAAAGTCGGCGACGGTGATTCCCTGTAGGGGTGCAATCTGGACAATCCAAGGTAGGGGCTTAAACGCGTAGGTCCCGTCCCCTTGGCTGAGGAAGACACCGCTGTGCAGTTGGGTTGCCTCAACTTTTTCTGCTTTAGAAAGCGCTTGAGTCCCGAGGATTTCCTCAAGTGTTGCTGCCGCATAAGCGTTGGTGCTGGGGAAGCGCCTTTCGAGAGGTGGAATCGCCGAGACCAGCTCCTTGCGGGAGCGCCAAGGAACGAGCCGCCCGTTCTCGTAGTGTGCCTCTACGAGCTGGCCGGGGCCGCGCCCGCCGAAATTGCCGTAAAACAGGACTGCAGGTGTGTTGGCATCGGCTTGGTAACGTGTATTGAGGCCAAGGTTGCCTGCAGCGAAATCTGGCCGGCCATCTCCATTGAAGTCCCCCTGAGTCAGGCAGCTCCACAGACCCGCCCCAGCAGTCGCAAAGCCCGCTTCCACGGAAATATTTTCGAAGCGTTTTCCGCCGATGTTGCGGAAGCAACTTACGTGTCCCCATTCCGTGGAGACGATCAAGTCGGGCCATCCGTCGGTGTCCACGTCGCTCCAAACCGACCCTGTCACCAGTCCGATCTCTCCACCACTGGGCAGTATCGCATCTGTCACATCTTCGAATTTGCCGTCTCGGTTGGCCAACAGGACGCTGCGGCCGGGCAAGGGATAGGTTCCAGGCGATACTCGGGAACCGATAAACAGGTCGATCTTTCCATCACGGTTGAAGTCCACGGCGCTCGCAGTTCCGGCGAAAGAGGGTGTTGGGGGAACGGCATCGCCGGGGGCGCTCTCTAGTGAGCCGTTTCCGCTGTTAAGGAGAAGGCGGGCCTTTCCCGTTACCGATCGTACGGCCCCGGGGTCCGCAATTGTCACCAGAAGATCTCTGTCTCCATCACCATCAAAGTCTTCGATCAGCATGGGCCCATCCGGCGAACTTTCCTGGGGCCAGTCCGCATTTCCCGTACGAAAGGTTCCCTCTACAGACCCAAAGAAAAGCTGTGCGGGAGTCCCTCCGATGGAGCCTACAACGACATCTTTCTGGGAATCGCCATCCAGATCTCCGAGGGCTAGGGCGGGCCCGCGGCGTGAAAATGAGAAGGGTGTCAATGGCTGAGGGGCGGCTCTTGCGGGTCGGAAAGGGCGGGACTCGAATGCCAGGCCTATATTTGCTCCAAACCCTTCGAAGAGGGTGGTCTTCGCGAGCTCTTGAGAGGGAGGCGTGGAGTCGCCGGTTGGCTCAGTGACGGTAAACCGGCTGTTTGCTGGCAGGTTTTTGAGAGTTTGGACGTGGCCACTCGGCCAGTGGATCGTGGCGCGCACGATTGATTCGTCATTGCCGAGGCCAAAGTGCAGTACGGGTTCGCTGCTGGAGAGATAGCCTCGGGCTAAGACCAGCTGACGTACTTGGATTCCGGAGGCGGTTTCAATCTTTACGGTGGCTCCTACTCCGAAGTGATTTGAGGTGGTTCCCCGTAGAACGAAGATCGCGCGACGTCCCCTTTGACCGTCGTTTCTCAGCGCAGTGGGAGGCGCCTCGTAGTTGGAATAGATCAGGTCCAGATCCCCGTCCCCGTCGAAGTCGCCGAAAGCGGTGCCGAAACTCACTCCTACTTGTCCAAGCCCCCAGTCCTGTTCCACTCGCTCAAACCCTTTGCCTCCAAGGTTTCGATACGCAAGATTGGACTCTGTTAGGACCGGGCTCGCTTTCATAATAGCCATGCGTTCTTGAATCTGAGCGGCGCGGTATATTCTCTGCCTAAGATCGTCGTTCTGATATTCCCGAGACATGCCATTGGTTACATGGAGGTCGATGAAACCATCATTGTCCAAATCCTCGAAACGTGTGGACCACGTCCAGTCGGTACGGGCAATGCCATGCATCCATGCGCCTTCGAGCATGCGACCCGTGCCGGTGTTCAAATAGAGGGCGTTGTGCATGTATTGGGGCGCGGTTTGGGGATCCGGGTTTTCCTCGCGCATGCTAAATCGCGTTACGGCCATTCCCCGTTGATCCGTTTCGTGAGTGGTGGGCGCCATGTCAGCCACGAAAAAATCGATACGTCCATCATTGTTCACATCGCCTAGGTCGGCACCCATCGACGAGAATGGCTGATGGGGCACTGCGGACCCAATTACTTCGGTGAATGTGAGGCTGCCTTCACCCGCGTTGTTACGAAACAGCTGATCGGGAGTTGCGAAATCATTGGCGACATAGAGATCCGGCCAGCCATCTTCGTCGTAGTCCCACCAGGTAGCGGAATGTCCGAGCGTCTCTCCACGTATGCCCGCTTCGTCGGTAATGTCGGTAAAGGTCCCGTCACCATTATTTTGGTATAGGCGGTCTCTGTTTCCGTTTGGATGGTTTGCCGAATCGAGCATGTTTGTCTGTACATAGACATCGAGCCATCCGTCGCGGTCGAAATCGCAAAAAGCAGCCATTCCGCTGGCGCTGGAGAGCCCTAAGCCGGACGCGTTCTCGGTTTCGTAAAACGCGCCATTGCCCTTATTCAAGTAGAGGATGTTTGGGGCTCCAAATCGACAGATGTAAAGATCCAGCCAACCATCGTTGTTCACATCGGCAAACGCGGCTCCCTGTTTCCAGATCTCCACGGAGTCTGCATTCTCTTCCGAATTGAACAAGCGGGACACCTTGTCAAACCAGCCTAGATCCGCTTCGCCCAATCCTGCCTCTTCAGTGGTATCCTGAAATTTCCAATCGCCAAGATTGCGAAATAAACGGGAAACGCCTGTCTTATTGACGATAAACACGTCAGGACGTCCATCGTTATCGTAATCCCCTACGGTGACACCCGTGCCGATCGCCCCAAGCGCGAATTCCTGGTAACGATCGTCCCACATTCGCGGATCGAGGTACTCATTTGTAATGACGATGCCCGTCTCTTCTGCGTCGAGTTCGGTGAACATCGTCGGCCCGTCCGGCTGGGAGAGCGGTTCGAGTCTTTCAATATCAAGTCCCTGGATCGAATTGTCTGCCAGAGCTGTGAGACCCGTTAAAGCTGCGATGCCAATCGCAAGCTGCCAGTCTGAGCATAATTTAATTCGATACATTGTGATGGCCCATTAATAGATTGAAATGCGGTTCTCTCAACGAATTTCTTAAGTGAATTCGATTCTATGACTCTGTCACTCGAAACTAATGTCTAACCACAAAAAAGCGCCCCTGGTAAAACCAGGGGCGCTCGGAAAAAACGGTTTAGATTAGGCGATCAGAATGAGAATGTATTTCTGAGCGCCCACGTTTCTGACGGAGCTATTCGGAATCCCGCCGGCGATCCATCCGGCTGTACGGTAATCGGAATCAGACCGTCACCCTCAAATGCGTTTCGCACGTTGAGCTGTATTCGCCAGTCTATGTTGTTGTTGAGCGGCCTACCGTAGCCCGCCCAGAGGTCAATATTCGTTTCAGTCGGGCCCGTGTACGGGTTAGACAGGTCGAACGATATTTCGTTCTCGGTGGCTCCGGGAACTGGGCGGTAGCCGATGACGACGGAATCCTGCCAGCGGAGTCCGGCTCCAACGTTGAAGCCTTTGAACTTACCTTCGGTGAAGTTGTAGTTGGTAATCGCATTCCAACGCCATTCACGAAGTTCCGGAACGTCCGTGCCCTCTTGAAGCTTGCGGGAGGTCCACTCGGAGCCGATGTTGCTGTTCCACTGGAATAGGGCGGTCTCGTTGCCGGCGCCACCCCACCAGATTCTGAGGTCGCCAGCGGCCGTGTTTCGCAACGCGTTCTGGTAGCCCTCGATGAATTCGCTCAGCGCGGTGCCCCCGATGTTGTTCCGGGTCGCCTTGGACTTGGATGCGTTGACCAAGATGTTCCAGTTCTCCGTAGGATTCATGGTGAACTCCAGTTCGTAGCCTTCTGAGACGCTGTTTTCGGTCACCGAGAAGTTCTGCGGGCTCGACTGGAGTGCAGTGATTTCGTTCGGGCTAGCCGCAAATGGAGCGTTCAGGTCGATTGACCATGCTTCATAGAAGCGCGGGTCAACTTGAGCTTGCCAAGCGCGCCATGCCGCGACCGCGCGGCCTTCTCTCGCGGATGCTTCTTCGAGCGTTTCGCCTGGAGCGGTGCCGTAATTATAGAGGCTGTTGGCCGGGTCGTAATCTTCGTTGCTAGCGGGTATTCTACCCAGATCGAAACCCGGAGGAACAGGCGCTCCAGCTGGTCGGTTGTTAGCCATGTTCGTGGCGACCTCCGCACTGCCAGTGGTAAAGTCGTACTCGTACCGGTTCGCCCAGTCGCCGCTCCACGCTTGCGAGGCTCCGAGGAACCATGATCCGCTTAGAGCTCCACTGGTGGAGTTCGTTACCGTAGACTTGTACTTGTTGACCTTGAAGGAGTACTTTCCGTCCTTGGACTGGAAGAGGATACCTGTGTCAGTGGTTTCTCCAGAGGGAGCAGAGAGCGATTCTCCATACGCGTCAACACGAGCCGATTCCGGCTGGAAATTGCTCGAGTTGTTGTAGAAGAGGCTCACTCGCAACGGAGAATTGTCAAAGGCGTTCGTCAAGAACGGAAGGTTATCCAAATGTGTTACAATGCTGTAGGAGCGCGACTGCACTTCCAGTTCGGCGCTTGTGGCGTTCGGGTTCGAGTACGAGTAGTAGGACGGGCTAAAGTCCAGATGCCCGAAGTTGTCGAGGTGGTCGCCGTTGCTTTGGTTGAATGCTTGAGAGGTGACCGTGTCTTTTCTCCACCCGTAGGTGCCGACGATTGAATCGTTCAATAGGTGTCCTTGCCAGATAATCGCTTCGGACTTGGTTTCCTTCATGTCAAGATTTGCACTCCTAGCGAGCAGCTCGCGATTTCCAGGGGCGTCCTCCGAACCGGTGAGCGCGTAGGGAACGTCGCGCCAGCCCACATAGTTGGCTGCATTTTCAGACTGGGTGCTTTCGCGGCGGTCCGGCCACAATAGATTGCCGTCGCCGTCGGTCGCCAACGGATTTTCAGGATCGAAGTCTGGGTATTCCAACGCGGGTGGCAGGAACGCGTTGTTGAGCCATAGAGCAGCGGGATCTACGCCGGCTGGAGCGGCCCAGGTCGAGTCGAAGATTCGCACGGTGGCACTTCTGGGAAGGTTCGCTTGCCGTTGAAGGCCTGGAATATTGGCTCCGACGGCAGAGGTCGCGTTGCTGAGCGAGCCGCCTAGGTAGACGAGCGTCGACGGCGCGAGAGCGTTATCTGTGAAGCTCGTGATATTCCCGTTGTCGATGAAATTTCTGTAGGAATCGTCGAGAATGGCGTATTGCTGCCACGAGCGGTCGTCGCGATCGAAGTTGTCCTCGCTGTAGAGGCCGGTAAACGAGCCATTGCCGAGCAGCTTGGTGAACCAGTTGCCGTCTCCTCTTTCCAGATCATATCGAACGAAGGGAGTGAATCGCAGGCTGTCGCGGCTGATGTCGCGCGAGTTGTTGCCGAACTGGCCTTTGTCTGAAACGAAAGGACGTCCTACGTTTGGATTGGGAGTGCCGTCGTCAAAGGGTACCCCGCCGTCTAGTCCGCCGTCATTCGTGCCATCTGGGAAGACGGCCATCATGTCGATGGAGAGAGCTTGCAGGCTGCCTGAAAGGAGCGACAGCTGGCCATTGTCGTAGCTTTGCTCGTTGTACGAAATGTCGTACCCGATCATGTCCTCAAGAAAGGTCTGCGAGAAACTGGCAGTGAGATTGGTGAAGTTCTGCCACTCGCTCTTGTTGGGACCGTCGATCAGATTGTCGTAGAAGTTGTAAATCGACGCATCGGTGATGTTGTTGTTCTTGTAGACCCCGAATTCGCCGAACGGCAAGCCGGCATTACGAGCGAAGCCCGCCTGGGGAGCAATACCGATGGCGCGGTTGAAGTTGAAAGCGCCAATGCCGCTATCGACTTCTCCGTCCGGTCCGATACCGCGCAATTCCCTGATTTCCTGTTGCCAGATATCCGGTGAGCCGCCGTCTGAGGCGAAGTAATTGATGGGTCCTCCGAAATTCTCGGCGAAACTGCCCACGTTAGGCAAGTAGTCAGGATTGAACGTTCCGGAGTAAGGCCCGCCATTGATCCCGGGACGGTTTTGCCCGGAATTGGCCCGAAACAGGTTGTCCTGCTGCGCCTGGTGGGCATTGAAAGTCCTGCGGTTGAGGTGTTCGTAAACGCGGGTCTGCCCCTTGGTCACGGCAACGAGTTCACCGTTTGACCCGACGATGTTGCCATCGGAGAGGTAGACGCCGTTGTAGGTGCCCGTCTCGAACCACGGTGTGATACGGTCAATCGGCGGAAGCGAGCGCGGGTTGTTGCTTTCGATTTGGCCATCCTCGAAGCTCACTTTAAATGTCGTGCGGTTACGATCGCCGTTCAGGGCTTTCGGATCCCACCGCAAGGCCGCGTAGATACGCTCGTCCTTGCTGAATGCAGGGTCTTGCTGATATTTCTCGTCGTCATGTAGAAGCGATACCCGCAGCGCCAGCTCGCCTTCGATAAGCTCGCGATTGAAGTCCCCGACGAAGCGGAGGCTGCCGTGCTGGTCGAAACGGAATTCTACTTCGTTCGAGTTCTCGAACGAAGCGCCTTTGAGGCCCACGTTGACGAGTCCCGCAGGGCTTCCTTGACCGAAGAGAATCGAGTTTGGCCCACGCTGAAGCTCGACGCGGTCGACATTGTAGCCGTCCCATGGGATTTCCGATGCGAAGAAATCTCTCGTATTGTCCGCGGAAGTCAGCCCGCGCACACGTGTGTTCTGGTTCGGGCTTATGAAGTTGCTCGACTCGTCGAGCAGCGATCCGTCGCCAAATCCGCCAAAGTTGCCCTCAGGACCACCGACTTCAGTACCGGTTGTGTACTGGAGAAGCGACTTGTTGTCCGTTGCTCCGAGATCCTTCATGAGCTGCGGCGTGATAACTGAGACGGCGGAACCGATATCTCGCATTTTAGTGTTCAGACGGTTGCCCGCCAATGTGTCCACTGCCGAGTACCTTTCGTTTTTACTACTCGAGACCTCGAATGGAGAAAGCTCGAAGACTTCTTCTGACTCCTGAGCCGTGAGAAACGGCGAAGCGAAAAGCGATGCTCCACATGCCAGAGGCAGCATTGCTCGCTTGTGCCAAAAGTTGTTTTGGCTGGTTTTAGTATAGTTTTTCATGGGTTAGTGGTTTTACAGAGTGTATTGTTTGGATTAAGGGTTTTCGGCGTGGGTGCAATGTAGGGCGTCTTGTTCCCTAGGGTTAGAGGGTCTTCCCGTTTAAAATGAAGAACTCGAAGGAGGGATTAGCGGACACTTTCGTGACTCTTGCTCATTAGTAGTGCTCGGGTTTTGAAAGTTAGGTAGGAATGGGGGGTATTCTAGTTCAACGCTGCCGCTATTTCACTGAGAAATCGCTACTGATTCTTAAGGATTGTTGTCACCCCCTAGAGATTCACCTGTCGGAGGCAGGGTCCCTTTCTTCTTGCTAGATCAATTAGGAAGGAAAAAGGATGATCGCCCATGAGTTTGAATACCGCCTGCCGAAAAGTTCCCGACGCATTCAAGAGACTGCTCTTGGCGGCCGTCCTCCCGTTGGCAGCGTGTGCTCCAAAAGGCGTGGAGTTCATTGCGAAGCCGCCTCCTAAAGCGGTACCCATTGTGGACCTCGATCTTTTCAGCGGCGAGCAACTGGGCAGGGATTGGGGTGAAGACAATCCATGGGTGGCCCATATCCGGGCTGTGGACCTAGACCAGGATGGGCGCATGGATGTGATTGGTTGCGAAGCGAAGGACGATGAGGTGGTGTGGCTACGGCAGCTGGAAACAGGGGATTTTCAGGAAATCGTCATTGGGAAGGAAATGCAGGCCCCGGTTCATGCGGAAGTGTACGATCTGGATGGGGATGGTGACCTTGATGTTCTCGTTTCATCGATGAATATCGTTTTTCCGAATAATGACAAAGTCGGAGCCTTGATTGTTTTGGAAAACGACGGTTCCCAGAATTTCAGTCAGCGTATCCTCCTCCAGGGTGTTGAACGCGTTACGGACGCACGAGCGGCTGACCTCGATGGCGATGGTGATCTTGATCTCGCGGTCGGACAGTTTGGCTATGATCAAGGAGAAGTTCGTTGGATGCGCAACGATGGTGACTGGAATTATCATAACGAGATCCTACTGCGTCTCTCGGGAACAATTAACGTGACGATCGACGACTACGATGGCGATGGCTCGCTGGATATCGCGGCGATTTTTTCGCAGCAGTGGGAAGAGATACACCTTTTCCTCAACGATGGGAAGGGTCGCTTCACAGGGCGACCGATTTGGGGTTCGACGAATGAGGACTATGCGGCCAGCGGTATGTCTTCTGCCGATATCAATCTCGACGGCCGACCGGATCTCGTCTTTTCCAATGGAGACGGCTTTGGGCCGAGTCCGGTGCCGGGCCCTCGACCCTGGCACGGTATCCAGTGGCTTGAGAATCTCGGAAAGGGAAATTTCAAATATCAGCGTATTGGCGACCTCGCAGGAGCTTATAGCCCCGTTGTTGCGGATTTCGACAAAGACGGTGACATGGATGTGGCCGCCCTTAGCAGCTTTAACGACTGGACAAATCCGGAATCGCCCTCGCTTGTGCTGTTCCGAAACGAGGGAAGCGGAAGCTTCGCGCCGGTCACGCTCGCTCACAAGCCGATCCAATTGATTTCGATAGATGCGGCCGAATTCGGCGGCGACGGGAATCTCTCGATTGTATCAGGAGGATTCCATGCCTATTGGCCGTACGAGCGAATGAGTCGATTTATGATTTGGAGGCAAAACGGCAGCGAATGAAAACGAAGCTCACTATTGCCCTCTCATTAGCGGTGCTCGCGGTTGCCGCATTCTTTGTGAAAACGTGGCGGGACACCTCCCGCGCTTCGGTTGCCATAAAAGAGAATCTGCCCGATGTGCCCAATACGGCAACGCTCAATGACAGGTTTGGGGAGAGAGTTGTCGCGGTTGATAAGGAAGCTCGAAATGAACAAGATCTCGATGCGTATCGCGAGCTGAGTCGACTGTACCACGCTAACGGCTACATGCATGAAGCTTGGTCCATCTATCGTGGCCTAATCGCGGCCGATCCGAAGGAGGCGAAGTGGCCGCATCTCCTCGCCCGCATCTTTTCCGGATATGGACGGCTAGAAGAGGCGATTCCTCTTTTCGAACGTGCGATCGCGTTGGAGCCTAAGTATCTTCCTTCTCGTATCCATCTGGCCAATTCGTTGCTCAAATCTAACCGGTTGGCCGAATCGGAAAAGGTGAACGAAGAGGTGCTTAAGATTGAGCCGAAAAATTCTCATGCCCTTGTCGGTCTGGCCCGCATTGATATTGCTCGCGGAGATTGGGAAAAGGCTAGGGACCGCCTTGTCGAGGTAACGAAGCATTCCGGTTACAAGATCGGATCCGACCTGCTGGCCGATGTCTACGAGAAGCTGGGTGATCGGAACAGCGCTCGGATGATTATGCACAATAGCCAGTGGGGTAGCTTTAACGACATTGCCGATCCTTGGATGATCGATCTCATGTACGATTGTTACGACCCGTATCAAGTTGCGATTGCTGGAGGTTGGGCGGACCATGCTGGCGACCGAAAAGCGGGTATTCGGCTGCTTCGCAGGTCGATCTTCCTCGATCCGGGGAGTGCGATGACTCATTATCAACTTGGCAATCTCTATCTCGCCGACGGCGCCGTAAATAATGCGAAAGACTCGTTTGCGAAGTCCATCGAGCTCAGGCCTGAATTCGCGGATGCTTGGTTCGGACTGATTCGTATCGAGGAAAGGACAAACAACCTGAAAGCTGCCGCTGTGTTACTCGTGCGGGCACTTCAAAGCTGTCCGGATTCTCCGTCGTTGAACATTCGGATGGGTTCGCAATTGCTGGACCAAGATCGTCCGGGGCAGGCCATCGAGCTCTTCAAAAAAGCCATTGAATTGCTTCCCCACGAAGCGGGCGGCTACTTGCAGTTAGCCCGAGCCTATCTCAAAATTGGGAAGGAGGAGCAGGCAATCCTTGAAATGGAAAATGCGTTGAAGGCTGAACCGTCGAACCCGCTCGCCCTAATGACGCTCAGTCGGAATAGTATTAGCAAAGGCGATGAGGCAAACGCGGAGAGTTATCTGAGCAGGTGCGTCAACAGTCCAAGGATTTCGGAGCGAGAACTGTTGCCCCTTATTAACGCATTTCGATCAACTTTTGGTCGCAAGCCAACGCTATAGTCCTTAGATCTGAAGAATGGATACGTTTTATCCGCCTAAATCGATCCTGCTTTTCGCCTTAGCATGGATCTTCTTGGCCGTTCCGTCTACCGTTGCTAAAACACCTGTACCGGAGGGCCTAAAGGCCCGTTGAGAAAGTGGTTGTTCGCTATTAGCTGCGTCAAGGCTTCAAGATTTCCGACTGAATCGATTTCTCAAATTCCCACCTTTTGAATCAGCACACCCATAAGATTCGACGCAAAGTCCTAGAAGTGGCGAAAACCCTCGAGGAATTTACCTCCTAGTGCGTTCGGGTGATCGATCAGGATTGTATTTGATTGACGGATGAAAGAGTGAGGCGTTCTGAGGTATTGTAATCCTGATATACGGCAAAGGTGAGAGTGATGGTTTTGTGGCGAAGTTGTTTGGCAGCTACTCCTATTCCGAACTTAGAGCTTACAAATCTAGATCCACAGCGGTCTTAGAAATCGAGTCCGCATAAACTTCATAAACTAAATTGATCTGAGTATGGCTTAGTTGTTTGGCTGCCTCAAAGGGTCTTAATTGCTCAACAACAATAGAAGCGAATTCGTGCCTCAAGGCATGGATTGCGTTCCTATTCGAGACGCCATTCGCCTTAAGCCAACGATTGAGGCGATTGTAAATGCGCGTTCCGCAACGATAGGTTTGACTTGTGCCTTGGCGCGTTGGCTTCTTCTCAGCTTTCTCAGGCTGTACAACAAACCCGTTACCTGGCTGCCCTAAGCATGCCAACAGTTTTGGATCGACAGGAATAGGGGATGATGAACGCAGCGTTTTGGGTTTCCAATACTTCGTACGACTCGTAATGAATAGGTCGTCGGTTCGATTCCGATGGGCGGCTCCACTTTCCCTCCTGCTGATGTTGGCGCGAGTTGGGATTAGATAAGACGGTTTTTGCAGAAGGATTTGGCGGGACTATTGGCCAGGGCCTAAAGGAACGGCAGGACTTCCAGATGAAGAGGTTGACCAAGAATTGCGTTGATGGCGAAGTTGAGCCGTTCTACTTTGGTCGACGATGAAGATTCTTACCCTAACGTTTTCAGTTTTTGCGGTTTTGATGCTGTCATCATGCGAAACGACTGAAAGCGGATATGGATACGTAGCGCAAGGTCTCGGCGAGGAATCCATCACCGAGCTCATTTATCTTTCGGACGAAGCGATCAATGAACGGCAATACGAAATTTATACCGGACTTTTCGCTCCGGGCTACTATTCACTAGACCGGTCGAATAACTCAGCGATGAATCGCGCGCGCCTCGGTCGATTCGAGTATTTTGAATTAGTCCGCGATGTATTCAAGCACGCGAAGGAGATTCAGGTTTTTTCAACCATTACGGAGATCGATATTGTTGAGCCAGGTACGCGAGCTGTTGTGACTGTCCATGAAGATGGGCTCATCGATTTTCAGGGCGAACGGAAACGGGTTGTTTCAATCAACGAAATCGAGGTGGGGTATGAGGATGGCTGGATCTATTTCGAGAGTTCAACAACGACCTCAAAGAAAGATATTAAGGAATGAGCGGTAGAGGGATAGGATTGGTAGTAGGCGTCGGGGTCCTGGCAGCCGCCAACTGGTCTGCGGCAATTGCTGCAGAAAATATTTGGGAGACCGTGGAAACGATCGGGGAGCCGCATCCGAGGCACGAGGCGGCTTTCATCGAGTTCGAGGATAAATTCTATCTTTTGGGAGGGCGCCGCGTTCAGCCAGTCTCGATATACGACCCCAAGACGAATGCCTGGTCTGAAGGGACTCCTCCTCCGGTGGAAATACACCATTTCCAACCGGTGCCTCTTGGAGATCGTATTCACCTATTGGGGGCGATGACGGGGCCTTATCCCAATGAAGTAGGATTGGATCGGGTTTTAACTTATCTGCCTAAGGAAGATCGTTGGGAGTTTACGCACGATATTCCAGAGGATAGGAGACGGGGTGGGGCGGGAGCAGTGGCCCGGAATGGGAAAATCTATATGTCGTGCGGTATCATCAACGGGCATATCGGCGGGTTTGTGAATTGGTTTGACGAGTACGATCCTAAAACGGGCGCCTGGAAGAAGCTGCCCAACGCCCCTCATAAGCGTGACCATTTTCAGTCGGCCATTTTGGACGGTAAAATGTACTGTGCAGGGGGACGAACCACGTCCAAGGATACGAATCAAGTATTCGACCTTACCGTTCCGGAAGTCGATGTCTACGACTTTAATACAGGGAAGTGGACGGTTCTAAAGGATCCCTTGCCGACACCAAGAGCGGGAAATTCGACCATGCGGTTGAATGAGGAAATCCTTGTCGTCGGGGGCGAGTCGATACGCCAAAAAACAGCTCACAGCGAAGTCGAAGCTTGGGATGCCGCGTCGGAACGCTGGAAGATCTATCCTAGTCTCGTTCAAGGACGTCATGGCTCCGGTCTGTTTTTATGGGAAAAGTATTTGTATACCTGTTCCGGTAGCGGCAATCGAGGGGGTCGTCCCGAGCTGACCAGTATGGAACGCTTGAAGGTGAGGTAGGGCGTAGCGCTTCCGCATTTGGCGGAGTGCTGGCTCGGATACGGATTTTGTATTGTAGGTCGTCTCGCTGAGGCGACAGTTGTTTTCTTCTGGCAGGTCAGCCCGACTACGCCAAGGCTCCGAGGGATAGACTGACCTGCCCTACAATTTTCCAGTAAAGATCCCCGGAGCAACCGTCTTCGTCCGCAGAACTACGCCGAGTCAAGAGCTCCGGGGCATTTTTGAAGGTAGGGAGGACCGGCTCGGTCCTCTTGGCAACCCAAACGGAGGACCGAGCCGGTCCTCCCTACCAAAGCCGGAGCCACCGACGCATGTTATTCTCAGTGTCTTCGTTGAGGTGTCAGCTAGCGCCTCGGTACGACAAGCTCATGGCAAGCAAGTCGGTGGCTGCGACAACAGTCTTCGCCTTGCAGGCTACGCCCGTCAAGAGCTTCGGGGTATTAAACCCAAAGGGAACAAAACCATGCTGGTAGCGGGCGATCTCCGAGCGCCCATTTTCGAATGTACTCAATGGGCGCTCGGAGATCACCCGCTACCTTGATTTGGCCAAGGCCAATTCCGATGCGAAACCTATTCTGCCTCGTACTTCTTTTCGTACTTGTCGCGTAGCTGCGTGTGTCGGCTTGATAGGTCCACTGCACGGCCCTGTATGTAGGCGGTGTATACGTTGGTTCGTATATCAAGCGGATCGCCGTCGGTTATGAAGAGGGTGGCGTGCTTCCCGACTTCGAGCGAGCCTGCGCTGTCGTCTATGCCGAGGATGCGAGCGGGATAAAGGGTTATCGCCTTAAGGGCCTCTTCCTCGGGGAGGCCATAGGCGACCGCTTTTGCGGCTTCAAAAGGCAAGTTTCGTTCATTTGATGAAGTGGGCCCACCACCACCAAAAGCGATCGCGAACGCTACTCCTTTTTCGAATAGCTTGGCCGCATTTCGGAAAACACTGTCGTGGGATTCCCAGCGTCTTTTGGGGAGCGCATTTACTTCGCTGATGATGACGCTCACTTGGGCTTGTTTGAGCTGTTTGGCTGCTCTCCAGGCATCGGCACCCGTAATTATAACCATCCTTACATCTTCTGTTTTAGCCCACCGAATGGCATCGGTGATTTCGCGCAGTTTGCTTACGCTGACAAAAACAGGTATCTCTTTTTCCAATACTGGAATCAGAGCTTCCCATTTTAGGTCCACCTCGACGAAATCGCTTTCACTTGATTTTGCCTTGTGAAAAGAGCGAGCGTTGTCGAAAGCCTCTTCAAGCTTTCGAATATTCTCAAAATATTTCTCGTCTGCCTTTTCAGCGTCAAAGGGAGTTTCCTGGCTCGGCCGAAAAGCGGGTTCGGCGGGGGATCTGGGCCACCGAATATGGACCCCTGCGTCTGTGCTGAGCGCCATCTCTTCGATTGACCATCCCTCGAGGGCGATGATGGAGCTCGTACCACCGAAAAGACCACTTCCTACTTGGGGAAGCACATGAGAAATGAGGACGCCATTGGCTCGCGTGACGGGAATCAACTCGCTATCGGGATTGATAGCCGTCGCAGAGCGAGCATTGATGTTTAGGCGTCCCGACTCGGTGAAGTCCCGTGTTGCCCTTACGGCATTGATTTCTACGAGACCCAGAGTGGAGTTAGAGGATATCAGCCCAGGATAGACGTGCTGGCCGGCTATATCGATTTCTTGAGTGCCCTTTGTGACGGAAAGGTCTGCCCCAATCGCTTTAATCTTCCCGTTTTCGAATAAGAGGTCGCTTTTCTGTAGCGTGTCTCCGGATACCGTATGTATGATTCCGTTTCTAAGAACGATAGGATTTGCTTGCGGCGCTCCAGGGATAATGTCGTGAGCGACGATCCATGCCGGCCACAGTACTGTAGAGATAGCGAATGTGAGTATCCTTTTCATTAGTGTCCCTCCTCCTCTAGACCTGAGCAACTGTAGTGATGCGTTCCGTCATGGTAAATCCAATCGATCTCAGAATGTTCATGACTCTCGTGATCGGGTTCGCCACTTTCAGACTCAGAATCGGCTTCGAGCTTTTCGGGTTTTGATTTGGGTTGCTTAGCCTGTAGCAAAAGCGCTTTTTGCACTAATGCATCCCGCTCCAGTTTGTCTGACTGGACTTTCTTTTCATGGTCGGTTTTGTCGAATCGCTTTATTCCGTCGACCCAGGTTTGGTCTGCAGATGCGAAGGTGGAGAGTGGATGGTCATTCCAGATTACAAAGTCAGCGTCCTTTCCCACTTCGAGCGAACCCACACGGTCTTCTATGCCCAGTTGGATTGCGGGATTTAGGGTTACAAACTTCAAGGCTTCCTCCTCGGTAAGCCCTCCATACTTTACTGCTTTGGCCGCTTCTGTATTCATTCGAGTTGCCAATTCAGCGTCGTCTGAATTGAAGGAAGTGAGCACTCCCGCTTTATGCATCATCGCCCCATTGTAGGGGATCGCGTCATACACTTCGAACTTGTAGGCCCACCAGTCAGAGAACGTAGATCCACCCGCATTAATATCTACCATCGCGTCGGCGACCTTATAGCCTTCGAGAATGTGCTGAAAGGCGGCGACTCGGATGCCCAGCCTTTGGGCAAGACGAGCGAACATGAGAATCTCGTCTTGGCGATAGGAATGAATGTGGACATCGCGGTCACCCCTCAGGATTTCCAAAGTGGCATCCAGGCGAATGTTTTTCCGCGGAGGCGTTTTCGTTTTCCCTCCCTCGTAGTCTTCCCACTTCTGCTGGTAGTCCTCCGCCGCCCGAAAATAGCTTTCCATAAACTGCTCGACCCCCATTCGCGTCTGCGGATAGCGAGTCGTGAAACGATCTCCCCAGTTGCTCTGCTTAACGTTTTCGCCAAGGGCGAACTTGACGCCCGGTCGGGCGCCTTCGAATAGAAACGCGTTTGCATCCTCACCCCATCTCAGTTTTACGACTTGGCTCTGGCCCCCCATGGGGTTTGCCGAACCATGGAGAAGGTTCGCCGTAGTCAATCCTCCGGCTAGCTGACGATAGATGTTGATGTCGACGGGATTGACGATGTCTGCGACACGCACTTCCACGGAGATTGCGCTTCCCGTTTCGTTGACACCACGGCTCATGGCTGTGTGTGAGTGGCAATCAATAAGACCAGGAGTCACGTGCTTGCCAGCGGCATCAATGATCTGGGTTCCTTTCGGTCCCTTCAAGTTTTTCCCAATTTTGGCGATTTTGCCCTTTTTGAAAAGGATGTCGGTTTCTTCGATGACTCCGTCGGATCCGTTGGTCCAAAGTGTGGCGTTTGTCACTAATACGGAGTCGGGTTGCACCGTCTCGCGGACGCTGAATGCTCCAGCGGGGTATTGATCGAAAACGAGTTCGGGAATATCCAGTTCCTTTTTTTCTTTTTCCTTCTCGGTTGTATTTGTTTCGGAAACACGTTCCGCAGACCAACTGAAAGCTTGTCCATTCCCCAAGCTTCCGGTTCCACTCAAGGACGTTGTGTCGCTAAATCCTTGGAGTCGGGCGATGGATTCGCTGTTTTCGATTCCAAGCGCGGCTTCGTTAACAAGAAATCGCACTTCCTTTTCAGATACTGTCAAAGGCGCTTTCAACTCGTCGACTTGAAGCGTAGACTTTCCAGCAGCATCCACTATTTTCGCATTTGGAAAACCGGTTACACCATTCCATGTAAAGGACCACTCACCTTTAAGGTCGACTGCTCTGGCCGCTTTTTTCTCGTAGTATTCTCCATCCACCCAAACGGCGCTGATTCTGGCCTTTTCGTCAGAAAACAGATTGCGGGTAGCGATGACGAGGTTGGCGATCTTTCCCGAATGGATGGTACCGAGACGATCCTCCACATTGTACAGCTTGGCGGGCGCGATGGAAATCGCCTCTAAAGCTTTGGATTCCGAGAGCCCTCTCTGAACTGCGATTCGGAGTCGATTCCAGAAATCTTTGGATGGATTGGCCAGCGTATGTGATGTAATGCAGAAGGGAATATTGTTTTCGGAAAGTAGGGCGGCGTTGGAGGGAGCGAAATCCCAGTGCTGCAACCGTTCTAAGGATACGTCTAGGGATTGATGGTAATTGGTGACAAAGGGGGCCTTGGGGAATGCCAATGGAACGATAACAGTTGCTCCAGAATCGCTGAGAATCTTTGAGCGCCGATACTCGTACCCGTTTCCTATAATCGCAAAATCGACAGAGAACTCTTCTGCGATTTTATGAATTCGTTGGTAGTCCAATTCATCGGTTGCCTGGAAAAGACCGAGTTGCTTTTTCTGAACCAATGGTTTGAGTTCAGAGAGGGCTGCGTTCTCGATAGGCCTTTCCAGTTCCTGTGGGTACTGTTCGTAAGCGTCGCTGATCTCTTCGTGCCATTGGGCGTCGTAAAGCGCTTGGCGAATGAGCGCTATGCTTCCCATCAGGGATCCCGGATAGGGGGCGCTACTGGTGCTCGGATCGCGAGGGGCGGTTTCAAAGGCGATATGCTGGGCGATTTTCGTTTTAACCGATGACTCGTTAACCGGTTTTCCGTTCACGTTGACCAGAAGTCCCTGTCCTCGGAAAATTCCCCGTCCGGGAAACGCGGCGACTGTGGTAAAACCAAGATCGTTGAGACTCTCCGCGTCCTTTGCCTTGGCATTGTAGGCCAGCGTCGCGTCGCGTTCTGGCGTGACGAGGGGGTTCCAGTAGCTCGGACCCGTTTGTTTGGGAAGAGGAGGCCGTGGAGGCGGCGGGCTATCTGCGTAGGGGTCGCGGGGCTTGGCGGGCTTCAGCCCGGCGGGCATTCCATAATGGGAATAGGCATCTATAAAGCCTGGGTAAATCGTCTTCCCCTTCAGGTCCCAAACGCGGGCGTCGCTGGGAATGTCGGCATCTACTCCGACGGATTCGATGAGGCCATTGCGGATGACGACAGTGGCGTTTTCGAGGGTCCTCTCGGGGGAGCTGACCACCGTAGCTCCGACTAGGGCATGCACCCGGGGGGTGTGAGTGTGGAGGCCAGTTACCGGCGTGGCGGTTTCCCGGGCACTGAGCCAGGGCAATAGGGCTAAAAGGCAGCCCGTCTTTATAAGCGCTTTCATAAGATCGAATTTGAGTAGAATGGGTTTCCCGAGTCGCCAGGTGCCGAGTTCAATGGGGAGTCGAGCAATTCTAGTGATGAAGGAGGAGGAACCGTTGAAGACGGTCGAAAAACAGTGGAGACGCGGGCCCTAGTTCCTGATACCGTATTCGAGAACGAAGTACTGAGGGGAGAAGGGAGCCAAGGGTTCTTTGACCTTTTCAATTTCATCGGCCAAACCGTGTATCTCCAATCGCGTGACGGTCGCCAGTTTTTCTAGAAATTCACCCAAAAGCTCTCCCACGTTTTCCAGATGGGCCAATAGACCTTCCCCGCCCAGATAGCCCTCGCGGCAATGGATCTGGTTACCGTCGATGCTGAACCCGTAGTAGAGACAGTTCGGTTCGTTTTGGGTCAATTCGACGAAACGTTCGAGATAAGCGCGGGCTTCGTCGAGCTTTGAATCGGGAACAGAAAAATAGGGATGAATAGAGACGCAACGGTCTTGTGTGGCCATTTGATTCAATTGGAGGGGGTTGATGTTTTAGGGGAAAGCTCGTGAATACTAAAATGGGATGCGGGTGACGATTACAAACTGCAAATTTTTTAGGAATGAGCCTACTGACCACTGTTTTCAGCGAGGCGAGAGAAGGATCGGATGGGGATCAAGCCTTCAGACAGGAGGAAAGGGTTGATTCTCAATGGTATATTGGCATAGTAGGATGGAGAGATGAAGTTCTGCACTTTGGTCGGAACGAAAGACAGGGAGTATTGCGAGAAATGATGACGGTAAAGAATGCGTTGATCCGGTTGTGTTTGGTGTTGTGTTTTGGCGCGGCGAGTTTCGCGAGGGAGGTTCCCAATTTCAACTTGGTCGATATGCACGATCGGAACGTCGAGCTCTATCGGGCCAAGGGTAAGGCGGTCGTACTTTTCTTTACCGGCACGGGTTGCCCGATTGCCCGGAAGAGCTCTGGCAAGCTCAAGCAGCTGAAAGCGAAATACGAGGCACGGGGCGTCGATTTCTGGGTCGTCAACTCCTACGCTGGTGACGAGAAGCGCGAGATTCGGAAAGAAATAAATCAGCTGAAACTAAAAGCGGTGACCTATCTACGGGATTCGAAACAGGCAGTGGCGCTTTCTTACGGCGTTAACCGCACGGCCGAAGTGGTTGCGATTGATACCATGTCGTGGGAAGTTTTTTATCAGGGAGCGATCGACGACCAATTCAGTGAGGGGGCAGAAAAGCCTCATGCTTCCCAGCATTTCCTCAAGTCTGCTCTCGATCAGTTTTTGGCCGGGGAGACGGTAACCCAAGCCAAGACCCGTTCAGCCGGCTGCCGCATCGCCTATGCCCGCCTGTCTCCAGATTCCAATGTGCCCGACTATACCTCTCAGGTTGCCCCCTTGCTGCGGGAAAACTGTGTGGAGTGCCACCGGAGCGGAGGCATTGGCCCCTGGAGCATGTCAAGTTATCGCAAGGTGACCAATTACACCGATATGATTGAGGAAACTTTGCTCACTCGTCGAATGCCACCTTGGGACCCGCATCCAGATTATGGGGACTTCATAGAGAGTCATTCTCTGAACCGCGAGGAAACCCAGACCCTATTGCAATGGGTAAAGGCGGGCGCTCCGCGAGGCGAGGGAGAAGATCCGCTTACGAAGCCCTTACCCCCTTTGGCGAAGTGGCGTTTAGGGGAGCCAGACGCGATATTGAGGCTGCCCGAAGTGCAGCAGGTAGCGGCAACGGGGATCGAGCCGTACCGGCACTTGGTGGTGGAGAACCCGTTTGACAAGGATGTTTGGCTCAAAGCGTTGGATATTAATCCGGGCAACCGGGCTGTCGTTCACCATGTGATTTTGTACGTGAATTGGCCGGGCGCTCCGAAGGGAGATAGCAAAGGAGTGTTTTTTGTTGGCTGGGCGCCGGGAGCGAGCGCACTGGAGTATCCCGATGGAGTGGCCAAGAGGCTTCCCGCAAACGCAAAGCTGACCATTGAGATGCACTACACCACCAATGGGGAAGCCCAGACGGATCAAAGCGAGATCGCTTTGTATTTAGCCGACGGACCCGAGCCGCGCATTGCGGAAACGCGCTCCGCCATCAATGTCGATCTTGATATACCGCCTGGGCTAGAGGATGCCCGCCATGTGGCAACCTATTCGTTTAAGAACCCAGCTACGATATACGGCCTTTTCCCGCACATGCACTTCCGGGGGAAATGGATGCGTTACGAGCTTCTCTTACCCAACGGGAAGCGCGAGACGCTCCTGCATGTACCGCGTTACGATTTTAATTGGCAGTTCAGCTATTACTTGAAGGAGCCTCGTCATGTTCCGGCAGGGAGTTGGTTGATGGTTACAGGTTCCTTCGACAATTCGGTTTCCAATCCAGCCAATCCGGATCCCACGAAGCGGGTTCTATTTGGGCAGCAGTCTTGGGACGAGATGTTTATCGGCTTCTTTGAGGCGGCTGATGATCCGGAACCGGGGTTGGCCATAGTGGACTAGGGGGCTGCGAGAGGACTATGCTTTCCCTTTTATTCCCTTCGGGTAAATACCTCGAAGCACTTGACGGGCGTAGCCTGCAAGGCGAAGATTCTTGTCGTAGACCCCGACTTGCTTGCCATGAGCTTGTCGTACCGAGGCGCTAGCTGGCACCTCAACGAAGACACTGAGAATAACATGCGTCGGCGGCTTCGTTGCCGACTTGGGTAGCGGGCGATCTCCGAGCGCCCACCAATGATCATATTCTTATGGGCGCTCGGACCTTCGATGAAGCTCAGGTTGAAAGATCGCCCGCTACCTTAAAATCAGCGAATCTCGATGAGATCCTCAACGATACGTTTGCTGCGGCGAATCGCATCGAAGGGGTCCGGGAGTGTGGGATGTATTTCCAGGCTGAGCGTCCCATTGTATCCAACATCCCCTAACGCGGAAAAAAAGGATTTTAGACTTTGCTTGGTTTGCACGCCATCGGTGAGCGCCAAATGGAGATCGTCTTTTCCGTTATTGTCGTCCAAGTGGACATAGGCGAGGCGATCGCCCGCGCGATGAAGCGCCTCAGTCGGATCTTCGTTGGACATCTGGGCGTGGCCAATGTCGAAGAGCAAATAGAGATTGGGGTGGTCAACCGATTTGATGAAATCAAGCGTAGACTGAACCGTGGGAAAGGCGGTTCCCGGAAAATGTTCAATGCCGACCTTGACACCGTTTTGCTGTCCCAGCTCGGCCAGTTCGGTGTATCGGTGAGCATAGCTCGAAAGGTTTTCGGTAGGCGGACTGGGTACCACGTAAGCGCAGTGAGCGCCTAGGCGGGAGGCGTGTATGACGGCATCGTTCGCGTGCGCGACGAGCGGTTCCCAGTCGGAAGGATCGTCACTATGGAAGCTGGTCTTTGACGGGGCGTCATGACAAATGCTCAGACAGGAAATGGAGAGGCCGCGTTGTTCCCGAGCCAGCTGGGCTTCCGGTGATCGCTGCATGGTAGGGCACACATCGAACGAATGGAAACCGAGTTCAGCGAGTTGATTTAGACATTGAATCTCGGAGACGCGCCGTTTTTGGAATCGCCTCCAGTACCGCAAAGGACCCCTACCTTCTTCCAGCGCCCAGATGCAGCAAGACAACTTCATCGTATTCAGATATTCTAAACGTGATCCTTGATGTGAACCCAGGTATGGACATGGGGATCGCCGCGGAAGTACCAGACCATATTGGGAGCTTCAATTTGAAATACATCCCATACACCGTCATTGCCAACATCTTCTCCCTTGTAGAAGGCGAGGTGCAGATTGTCGAAACCGCTTTTCTCAATTAGCTCTAGTGACTCCCGACGGTCTTCTTCACGAAAGGGTAGAAGAAGGTCATTAAGCACGTTGCGAACCTCGTCTTTCTGGTCCGATGTCAGCTCGGTCATCCGGATGCCGTCGAGACCTTCATTCTTTCCGGTTAAGGCGATGGTTTTTTTTCCTTGCTCGTCGCGCGACCACTCCATCAGGGCTCGATCCCGCTGTTTCCCATCCATCATTTGAAAAACTTCATTGGCCCGCTTAGCCTGAAACCAATAGACGTTTCCGGGGTGGTGGGGTTTCTCATTAAAGGACTGAGCCGCGTGTCCGTAGAAGATGGGTCCGCCAAACGCGGTGCCTTCCACGGAATCGCCATCGCAGCGTCGGGTGGTATGGCGTCCGGTTAGCACGAATTGAAACTTGCCGGTATCCGGTTTTCGGAACAGGGCGATTGAGCATTCTCCAAATCCACCACGTCCATTGTCTTCCAGGACTTGCTTCATCACTTGGTCCGCGTACTCTTCGCTGTGCATCTTCATGAAGATCTCGCGGATCATCGCCTGTTGGTCTAGGGTAAAGGAACGAACTCGATGGTCCTTCACGATAAACCAATTGTTGTCGATCTCATGCCTGAGACGATGATTGAAGTCGAAGCAGACATTGCTTCGCTGGGTTTCAGAGAAACTGTTGTATAAGGTTTTAACGAGGGTTTCTGCTTGAGGCGGCTTTGGTTTGGAGGCGGCGAAGGATTCGTGAATCATTCCCGAGGGTAGAATAGCGGCGCCGGCCGCCGCTAGGCTGGCGTGTTTAAGGAAATGCCGTCGATCGAGGGAAGAGTAGCAATTGCAGGGGCGAAGGGTTTCGTGCGTTTCCATATTGTATCTTTCGTTATTAGGAGCGTTACTTCGAGCTTTCAGGGTGCTATTCAAGCGAACGCTGGGCAATGCCGAAAGGTTCCAAAAATAGTACTGCAGCCGGGAGCGATCTACTTATTTGCGGCACGGGCCAAGCGACCCAGCTCGGGACCGTTGTCAGCGGGCATAGACGCATTCCATTTGAGGAGTTTCGCTTTCAAGCGTTTAACGACGTTGCCGTTGTTCGATGCGATATTGGTGGTTTCAGCAGGATCTTTTGAGAGATCATAGAGTACTGGATTCGCGCCGTCGTAGTCGCAAAACAGTTTCCATTTACCCTCGCGGACTGCTAGGTCGGGAAGACCCTTGTAGTGCCGAAAGTTCTCGCGGTCAGGCGGGCGACGGAAGAAGAGCGGCTGGGATCGCGAGGCATTACTTTTCCCTAAAAGGGTCTCTTTGAGGTTCTCTCCATCGAACGTTACGCGGGTGTCGACACCCGCTACAGACAGCAATGAGGGGACGAGATCTATGGCAGAGAAGATCGAGCTTGAGTTCCGCGTGCCTTGAACTCCTTGGTCCATCCGGCCCGGCGCCCAGACAATGAGCGAAGAACGGATACCCCCTTCAAACAAGGTCGCTTTGTGCCCTCTCAAGTGACCGGCAGATCCGAAGCCCACCTCAGGTCCATTGTCCGAGCATACGGCGATGAGGGTGTTGTTTCGAAGGTTTGCATCATTGTGTATGAGATCAAACAATACGCCTAGTTGCGCATCCATCGTTTCCAGTACTTTGAGGTAGAGATGACGGTTGCTCCCATCGCCCCATTTATGGAGAGGGGGATGCATGGGTGTGTGAACGTCGTCGGGCCAGAGGTTGAGGTAGAAGGGTTGGTTTCTGGAAGCCGCGACTTTGGCAAAGGCGACCGCAGCTTCGGTAAACTTCTCGGTTACTAAGGCTCGATCGTGCCAGATCACCGGACCGTGCCCGAGCGTATGGGATCCGAGATTGTGCTGCACGGGTGGCTGAGTGCCTGGGGAGTACTTTAGGGGAAGGACGCGGGCTCCCAACCCTTCGAAGTTCGTGATTGACTCGTCGAATCCGTACTCCGTGATCAAGGGAGCCTCATGCACATCGCGTTGTCCACCCATGTGCCATTTCCCAAAATGTCCCGTGGCGTAGCCATCGTCTTGCAGAAAACGGGCGAGCATCGGTGCTTTGAGGTCGAGCCAATCACGAACACCCCGCTCAGCATTCGACTTACGGTTGTTGAGGTAAGACGTAATACCCCAGCGCTGAGGGTATTGACCGGTCGAAATCGCAACGCGCGAAGGCGAGCAAATGGGTGAGTTCACATAAAACTGTTCGAACGCGATGCCTTCTTGGGCGAGCCGGTCAATATTCGGGGTTTCAGCCTCTGTATTGCCAAAGCAGGAAAAGTCTCCCCAGCCCATGTCGTCGATGAAAACGAGAATGATGTTCGGCTTTTGATCTGATTGATGAGGGTCAGCCCAAGATTCGGCAGCACTAAGGATCGAGGCCGCTAGAAAGCAGAAAATGAGTTTGGTGGGACAAAACAGCGGTTTAGAGGTCATTGCTTTTACTTGGAAGTCGAGATTGATAGACAGCCAGGTTGTTTGAAAAGACTGGTTCAGCCAAGCTTCAAGTAGATCGAGTTGATTGGGGAAGGCAGGGAGTCTCCCCTCAGTCCCAGCTCGATCGCAAATTCCGAATCCTGTTCTTTTGTTAGAGATTGTCCAATAGGTCTATTTCAATAATTGAACGAAAGTGTAGGGTGCGTCGTTGACCTGCCAATTGGGATGAACGCCGCCTCGGCGAGACGACCTACAATTTAATAGTCAGGAGAAAATGCACCCATTGGGAGGACCAATTGAGACTTGTTGGATACTCGGTTAGAGGAAGAGAGGTCGAATCTCCATCCACCAGGAAACGACGCAGACGACCGCCAAGACAATGACCAGAGGAGAAATAAATGCGATGCGCTTGCGTCGCTTCATCGCTTCGGCATCCCTTTCAATCCAATCGATCTTGATCCACAAGAAGGGAAACTTCATGACGATTTTGTCACGGACCCACCAGTTCTTGCCCAATTCGCTGGGAACTTTGAAATAGCCGCATGGATACCCGGATTCGCGCCACTTTTTGGGAAAACGCTGTTTGAGGATCTTCATGATCCGGTCGGATTCGTAAAGACCGACCAGAATAATAGGCAATGTGAATAAGATCGATGCTGCAAAAAGAAGCTCCACTAACTCCCCTCCTGTAAATTAGATGTTACACGATGTTGCGGTAAATCGCGGGAGTCAATTAATTACTTAGTGATTTTAAGGGAAAGTGCGTAGTAATATGCTGATGCCCTAACACTCTGCCGGAATCGGTCGTTTTGGATCGAATCGGGGTAGTTGGAACTCGGAAGGATAGCTCCTACAGGTAAAGGGCACTCGCGATCGCAACCCACAAGGGTATAGAAAAAGCGCATACAATGTAGCAGATTACAATGATGGTCCCGATACGTTCGGAATCGTCGCTGTAGCTTTTGCTCTGAAGTATGAGGGAAGTTGCGCAAGGCGAGGCTCCTTGAAGGATAAAAAGTAGGATTAGTACTGGGCTGGAGCGAAGCCATGGGACAAGGGCCATCGCTCCCAGCACAATAAGGGGCATGATGAACAACTTCTGGAAAACGACCAGGCCTGCGACTCTTAGGTAGCGACGAAAATTGATATGGATCGTGCCCAGGGTGGCTCCCAAGGCGAAGGTTCCCAGTGGGACCGCACCTTCTCCTAGAAAAGTCGCCGTATCGACCACAAACGTGGGTACGTAGGGCCGAGCACCGGTGGCCACTAATGTGAGGGCAATGATGTTAGCGTAGATGGGAGGACTGAGCAATTGTTTCCAGTGGAATGGCTCATCGCTCCCTCTTTTCAGAAAATAGTGTTTTCCGATCAGCCACAGAAGGGGGTTGTGAGCGAGTATGAAGAGGAAGACATAGAGGGCAAATTCATCGAACTGCTCCGGTAGAATTATCTTTCCGAGCGGCAGAATGAAGTAGGCCGCGTTTTGGAGAAAGGCGGCGGGCATGAGTTCGCGCCTTGCTTCGCCGGTTCGAGAAAAAAGAGGGAAAGAAATCGCCCATCCGATTGAAATCAGGACCGCGGAAGAGAGGGGGAGAATCCACCAGCCCTTAAATTCCGCAGGATAGAAACCACCGACAATATGGGAGAATATGAGACAGGGCAAAAAGACGGTAATGACCGTGTCGGAGATGAGTTTAACTCCGGAGGCGGGTAAGATTTGGCGGCGAACCAGCCAGCCTGCGAATAGGACCACGAGCCCGATTTGGGCCACCGCTTGGAATACGACGAGAAACTGGTTGAGGAGATCGTTCACTAGGGAGGAAGAGACAAAGGCGGTTTTGTCTACTCGCACAGGGAAAGCGTTTCATTGAATAGCTTGCAAAGCCAAAATCTCGTTTGGCTCGATCGATTGATTAACCCATCGTTACGAAGACTCCTCTATTCATTGATCTTTGAGCTGGACGGCAGGGAAACGGTGGATCATCTGTTTGCGTCCGAGTCATGACAGAGCCTACTTGCCATACAGTAACCATAACGCTTCCGCTGGAACAGTCGGATGACGAATCTGTTTGGCGCCAAGCGGCTGCAGATAAGATCGGTGTCGATCCGTCACTGATTACCGAGATTCGATTGAAGAAACACTCGATCGATGCCCGGAGGGCTCAGATAAAGGTGCAACTGCGTCTGGACGTAGCGATTAATGGGAAGCTTCCCCCAGAACCTGAATATAACCCGAGCTACCCAAAAATTCCAGGCGGTGCCAAGAGACTGGTGATTGTCGGCATGGGTCCGGCGGGAATGTTCGCCGCCTTGAGGGCAATTGAGCTAGGCTGGAAGCCCATTATTCTGGAACGCGGAAAAGATGCGATTGCCCGCCGCTTTGACCTAGCCCCGATATTAAGGGAGGGCCGCATTATCGAAGATTCGAATTACTGTTTTGGGGAAGGGGGCGCCGGTACCTATTCCGATGGGAAGCTCTATACTCGAGCGACCAAGCGGGGACCGGTTCGAAAGGTCTACGAAACGTTTGTCGAGCATGGAGCGCCGTCCCGTATCCTGATCGATTCGCATCCCCACATCGGGTCCAACTTGCTGCCCAACGTTGTTCGAGCAATGCGGGAAACGATTCTGGCGAGTGGCGCGGAAGTTCATTTTGAGATGCGTGTGACGGGATTGATCCGGAGTGCAAATGGGGAAAAGATACTCGGCGTATCCACAAAGGAATGTCAGGAATTCCTTGGGGATGCCGTTTTGTTGGCGACTGGCCACAGCGCTCGCGATGTTTACCACCTGCTTGACCAGGAAAAGGTGCGAATGGAGCAGAAGCCGTTTGCGGTAGGCGTACGCATTGAGCACCCGCAGCCGCTTATCGACAGCATCCAGTACTCCTATAAGCGAACGTCCAGCCGGCATCCGATGCTGCCTGCGGCCAGCTACAGCCTTGCTACCAAGATTCGCGATCGCGGTGTGCATTCGTTTTGCATGTGCCCAGGTGGCTTTGTGGTTCCTTCCGCCACCGAGAACGACGAGGTTGTGGTCAATGGAATGTCTCTGGCCCGTCGCGATTCACCCTTTGCCAATAGCGGGTTTGTGGTCAGCATTGAGCCCGAGGATACTGAGCATTTTCGTAGAGAGCATGGCGTGCTTGCAGGGGTTGCTTTCCAAAAAGAAATGGAGCAAGTGGCCTCACGAGCCGGAGGGGGGAAGCAAAAGGCGCCGTCCCAGAGAATGCGTGACTTTTTGAAAAAGCGGGACTCCGCTGATCTGCCCGATTCGAGCTACTTTCCGGGTCTCACCCCAGCGCCCATCCATGCTTTGCTTCCCAAGGGGGTGGGCGACCGGATACAAGAAGGTCTGCGCCACTTTGGTAAGACTATGAACGGCTATGTGACCCAGGATGCGAACCTGATCGGATTCGAAACGCGTACGAGTTCGCCGGTTAGAATTCCTCGCGATCCTGAATCACTGGAACATCCGGAAGTTGAAGGCCTTTACCCGTGTGGTGAGGGAGCCGGTTTTGCGGGCGGTATTGTATCGGCAGCCCTCGATGGCATCCGGTGCGCGGACGCGATCGCGAGTAAGGAGTAGTGAGTGTCGCCAGCCTTTGGGGGCGCCGTTGCCTAGTTGTGTGAACGGATGAACGTCGGTCGGTTTTCCTCAGAACGGGCTTTGTCGAAGCGGTAGCCATCTTCGCTGAAATCCTGCAGGGATTCCGAATCCTGAACACGATTCTGAATGGTCCAACGAGTCATGAGGCCGCGCGCTCGTTTAGCGTAGAAACTCATTACTTTAAAGGACTCTCCGTCGTTTGAATCCAGGAATCGTGGGGTGACTACCGACAGTTTTAGCTGTTTGGGTTTTATCGACTTAAAGTATTCGTCTGATGCCAAATTGAGAAGTACCTTGGAATCGGTCCGTTTGGCTTCCCGGTTAATGAATTTTGTCTGTGTATCATCCCAAAACGCATAGAGAGAGCGGCCCTTCCGGTTGGCCAGGGAAGTGCCCATCTCGAGACGATGGGGAGCGATCAAGTCGAGAGGCCGCAGTATGCCGTAGAGGCCTGATAGGATACGTAGATGCTGCTGGGCATAGTCCTGGTCGCCAGAACTCAAGGACGCGAAGCTCAAGCCTTGGTAGACGTCGCCCATGAAAGCATAGGCAGCTTGGCGGGCGGTTTCACCCAGTTTTTTGGGAGCCTTCCACTGATTGTATCGCCTCGCATTCAAGGTGGCGAGCGGGTCGCTTAGAGACATCAAGCTTTGAATTTCAGAAGCCGGTTTTGCTTTCAGCAAAGAGACGAGCTCGCGGGATTGCGACAGGAAACTGGGACGAGTGAAGTCGCTGCACGTGCAGGGGGAGTCAAAGTCGAGCGTTTTGGCAGGGGAAATTACGGTAAGCATAGCTTTTCAAGTGAAGCAGAAAGTTCGAGGTCCATTTTGTTGAGAGGCTCGACTCCCGTTGCAACCTTTCAGTTCGGAAAAAGCCTGACGGCGATGACACAAACATCGTCCGAAAGCTCTTCAGCGCCTGCCAAGTCTTTTAGCTCTTGAGAAATCGCTTTGAGTTGTTTGGGCAATTCGTCGCTCTCGTGGTCAAGAACGGTTTCCTCAAGGTTCTCAACACCCCATTCCTCTCCATTCAGGGTCTTTTGCTCGATGATGCCATCAGTGAAAAAGAGAAGTTCGGTCTTTTGGGTTAGTGTGAAGACATTGTTTGTGAAGACCTCATCAGGGATTAGTCCAAGAGCAGGCCCAATGTTTTCGATCGGGCAAAGCTCAAAGTGGGTGCCGGACTGGTCTTCAACTCGCCAAATGGGAGCGGGGTGCCCCGCGTTAGCGAGAAGCACATTGCCGGAGTTCAAGTCGATCACCGTATAAAGAGCCGTAACGAAACGGGGAAATTCCGGGTCCTCTGCAAGTACAACGAGCTTATCGTTCAAGTGTTTGAGAACCTTCCCTGGATCGGTCAGGAGAACAGGAGCCTCAAGCATCAGTCCACGGATCAGCATCGTTACGAGAGCTGCTTTTATACCGTGACCCATGACATCGCAAATTAGTATGCCCAATTTGTTGTCAGGAATAGGAATGAGGTAAAAGAAGTCGCCGGCCAAGTGGTGACTGGGCGAATATAAGTAGGATGCTTCCAGTTCCCAAGCCTTGCCGCTTCGAATATAGATGGATTGGTCGTCAAAACCCATCGACATGAGCTGCTCTTGCAGTTGGCGAGCGACAAACAGCTCCGCCTCAAATTGCTTGTTCTTTACCGCGAGCGCCTTGCCAGCGGCTCGTGCGCTTTCCTCGGCGTTTTTCTGCTCGGTGATGTCGTGAGTCATACCCACGATTCCTTCCGGTTTGCCATCGCGACCGATAAGGGGGACCTTCGAGTTAAGAACCCAACGTTCTTTACCCAGAAGACTTTTATTGAATTCAAGCTCATCCAGTACAGCGACGCCCGTCTTGATGATCTCAGCATCCATTGCCTCAATACGATGGGCCTGCTCGTTGTCGCGGATCTCGGTTAGTTTCTTCCCGATAACCTCTTCTTTGGTCTCGAGGTCGAAGGCCCTGCGATATTCCTCGTTGATCATTACGAACCGGTCGTCGCTGTCGCGAACAAAGATGCGGCAGGGCAATATCTCGACGATGGTTTCCAGGAGGTGGCGTTGTTGGTCTAGCTCCAGTTCCGCCTTTTTGCGTTGGCTGATATCGCTGGAGACCCCGAAAGTCCCACAAACATCGCCGTTAAGATCGTGAAGCGGCAGTTTGGTAGTGAGCACCCATTTCTCGCTTCCATCGCTTTGCAGGTCGCGTTCCTCCCTAAAGTACCAGCCCTCGTCTGAACGAATGATTTCCTGCTCTGTATCGAACTTCGCTTTTGCATATTCCTCTTGAAAGAAATCGAAGTCGCTCTGCCCGATGGCGTCGTCGGGGTGTTCCAGCCCAAAGAAACGGGCGAGAGAATGGTTGATGCAAATAAATCGGCTTTCGCGGTCTTTGAAGAAGACATGGTCCGGCAATGATTCCATCAGTTGCCAAAAGAGAAGACTCGATTCCATATCCTCCTTCATTGATAAAGCTTGGCCGGAATCGCATGCGGCGTTGAGGGCCTTGCGAAGATCGCTCACAGTGAGGTTTTCGAGCGACGCGTTTTCGTCGGTGAGGTCGATTTTCAAGGTTTCGAGACCGATTTCCCGTAACAACTCAGGGAACTCTTGAGAAGATGCCATTGGTGGAAAAATACTGATCGAAAGGCATTAGCCAAGCTAGCATTTGCAAAAATCAACCTAAATGATGCTCAGCAAAACTTGCGCGCGCAAGTTTCTGTGTCCGCAACTTTGATACTCCTTGCCGGGAGGCAGAGCGATCGAAATGAAATTAGTTGGGGTTAGGGTTGAAAGTAGGGGGGCAATTCGCTTGGGTTCGCGTAGAGTGAATGAATTGGTGGATGCAAATTCCTATCCCTGGGGGAAGGGGGTTCAGATAGCGGCTCTAGATGAGAACGGCCTGATTGCGGTGGATAAGCCGGCGGGGATTTTGTCACACCCCAACCGCAAAGGCGAGGCAAGCGGCTGTCTTCTCAACGCGCCCTACGACAAGGAGGTACAGGCATACCGATTGGGAAGGGGTCCTGACGTAGATAAGCCTGTCTATTTGCTCAATCGGCTCGATTCGGCGACATCGGGTTTGCTGCTAATGACGGTGAACGAGAGATTGAGGGATTTGATTCGAGACGCCTTTGAAAAGAAGAGGGTTCGCAAAGTCTACGAAGCGCTGGTGTTCGGAACTTCACGTAGAGGGGGCTCCAATCTTTGGAAAGATCGATTGTCCGTGTCCAAGAGCCAGGGCGGGCTGCGTGCCTCCGCGGGAAGCGGCGTTACTGCAGAGACGAAACTACTGAGCGCTCGGCCCATTCCGGGAATTCCTGTTATGAGTCTACTTACCCTCAGCCCGCTAACTGGACGAACGCACCAACTGCGGATTCAGGCGTCAAAACGAGGTCTGCCGATCGTGGGAGACCGAACCTACGGGAATTTTGCCAAAAACAAGCAAGTCGCCCGCTCCAAGGGATTGAGACGGCTTTGTCTCCACTGTACGGAGACATCGTTAGAGTACACGTTGGAAGGGAAAAGGTTTCGCTTCAAGGCGATGTCGAAACGACCCTATTAACGGACAGTCTCTCAATCCAGAATGCGTGCTAATTCCCGCTGGGCGACGACCTCTTTATTCGACCCGAGAGGTGGTTATGGGGAAGTTTCGGCGGAACAATTTCTGCAAGGCAATGGATGCCTGGTTGAGAGTTCTGTTCTTCGGACTCTTTTTCAGCACGAGAAGAATGCCGTTTGGATCTTCGGAGGGGAAGTCGTCTCGATAGTCTAGTACTTCCCAGTTGAGATCTAGAGTCCCGGCTGACGATAGTATTTGGGCGAGATCTATTGTATTGAATTTATCGAATACATGGAAATGGATGTCGATCGGCTCTCCCTTGCTGGTCGCTTTGATATAATGCTCATAGTGGTCCCGTTTTTCATGATCATAGTCTGATTGGGGCATATCGGGATATATCGTTTCCCAATCGATGCCGTAGATAAAGTCGTGGATGTGAGTAGGGTCACTGTCTTCGACATTGTTAGTAAAGTCTTCGAGCATGTGGTCCACCGGTGTCGCCGGTCGGTTGCGGTCGAATGTTTTGATTTTATCCGGCACTACTATGTAGATGATGCCCCCAGGTTTGGTAACTCTGTAGAATTCAGCCAAGGCTTTCACGGGGTTCGCGCAGTGTTCGATGACGTGAGAAGCGACGATGTAATCAAGGGAGTTTGAGACAATCGGCAAGGAGTAGGCGTTGCCGATATAGTCTATATGCGGCACCGGTTTTCCCGCAAATTCCCTGGCCTTGTCGATGTAGATGGGACTGATTCCAGGAGTGGGCTTATCGAATGCCCCGATCTCTACGCCGATTCCTTTGCACCACCTTTGGGCCGATTCTTTTCGATTCATTGAAGGTGGGAGAAGTGAGCGGTTGTCCTATCGTTTGGCAATGGAATTATGTCTCCGAGCAATCGAGTCTCCCAGCGCCCAGTATTCTCGGATTGCTTTTTGAGGAAGCTACTGGAAACTGATTGGATGAACCTGAAGTTTATGTACCCAATCAATTTTCGTATTCCCCATTTTGTTAAACGGCTCTCCCTGGCTTTGCTCGCTGGGATAGTCCTATGTTCCTGCTCGCAGGAATCATCGGCTCCAAAAATCAAGGTGATGCTGCTGACGGGGCAGAGTAGCAAGTACCACGATTGGGAGCTTAGCAGCCTGCTGCTAGAAAAGCACCTTTCTGCGGTGGACCTGTTCGAGGTGACCAAAGTCGTTTCGCCTGCTCAAGGGGCCGACTTTTCTGGTTTTAATCCTGAATTCGCGTCCTACGATGTGGTCGTTTTGGACTACGAAGGGGATAGTTGGCCCGAGTCAGCGCAAAAGGGGCTAGAGACTTTTGTGGGAAGTGGAGGCGGTTTGGTACCGGTTCATGCGACGAATAATTCCTTTGCCGATTGGCCTGCGTTTAACGAAATGATTGGCGTCGGAGGTTGGGGAGGTCGAGGTGACGATTTCGGTCCCAAGATCCATTGGTTCGAAGGAAAGGCGCAATTGCTCAATACTCCGGGATCGGCGATGCATCCGCCGAAACATGACTTCGAAGTTGTAACTCGGGCACCCGATCACCCTATCATGAAAGGACTTCCAGCGCGATGGATGCATCCTAACGACGAGATCTATAGTCGTCTACGGGGTCCGGCAAAGAACGTGACGATTTTGGCGACCGCGAAAGCCGACAAGGCAAAGGTGGACAAAGGAACGGACAACCACGAACCGATGCTAATGGATATCCGTTACGGTGACGGTCGCGTGTTTCATACCACCCTAGGGCACTGTAATACGAAAGACGACGAAAGGGTTCCTTCCTTGAATTGCGTTGGTTTTATTACGACCTTGCAGAGGGGGACTGAGTGGGCAGCGACGGGAAAAGTGACGCAGCCCGTCCCTAACGATTTCCCCGCCGCGGAAGCCGTGTCTATCCGAGAGTGATCTTCCAGATGTACTGGCTGGCAACTGTCCGGGAAAACGGCCCTTGGACTTGAGGGGGCGATTTTTTGCTTATTGCCAAAGCCACTCGGGTATGTCCTCTATCGAGTTTTATGAAAGATAGGCTCAAAGAACTTCACCAGAAGGCCCGATTGGCTCGCGACGCAAACAGCACCCAGGCATACGGGGCCGCACTGGCGGCAATTCAAGAGGGAGAAGTCCGTGCAAATCAGGATTTCGATGAAGGGAAGATGATTGCTGTGGTCGAAAAGGAGGCGGGCAAGTTTAAGGAATCCGCGGAAGCCTTTGCCAAGGCGGGAAGGGATGAACAGGCGAAAGAGTTGCAGGAATGCGCTGATTTGCTGTCTGCGTTATTGCCCTCCAAACTAGACGAGGACGTCTATCCGAAACTGGTTTCCCAAGCAATTGCTTCAACAGGCGCGTCATCGATGAAGGAGATGGGCTTGGTGATGGCGGCTCTAAAAAAGGAGCACGGCTCCGCTTTGGATATGCGGCTCGCTTCCGCTGCCGTGAAAGAGGCTCTTGGCTAGAACGCCTGAAACAATCGGGATGGGTTTTGCCAGGCTCGCTGGTTGACAAAAAAATCCTCTAGAATAGGTTTTGGACCATGATAATGAAATCGAGCAATTTCATGCGAGTGTTTGCAGGCATTGGTCTGGTGTTCCTGTCGGCGATAAGCTCAGTTGCGACCAACAGCGAGGAAGATACCCTCAAGCGAATCCAGCAAGCAAAGTACAACGCGTTTACTGGGGTTTGGGAAATTCGATTGAATGAGGAGATTCGTCCGCTTGAGGCCGGTTTCAAGAATTTTCTGCCAGGTCTGGATTACGTTCTTGTGGATGAGAAAATGCGCGACGCCGGACGCAACACGCTCGTTTTCCGGGGTCAGGGCGACCAGAAGGTCGTGGTAAGACTGAGGACTTTCGGCATCTTTACAAAGGTCAGTATCCGTATTGGACTTACGGGAAATCAAAGTAAGTCAGCCCAGCTATTCAGTTACGTCTACCGAAGAATGTAGTCGCAAAAAATCCCCTCCGTAAACGAAGGGGATCGGGAAATTTAAACAGGGGACGTCGGGCTACGCCTTCTTGAGCAGGTTGAGAACGTTGGCGGTATCTTCGGTTGCTTTGACCGCGTCATCCTTGTAAATGACTTTACCGGATTTATCGAGGACAAATGTCCAGCGACCTGTGGTGACTCCGCGAGTGAGCGTGTGCATGATGCCATCAACTTCTCGTTCAATGGAGGACCCATCGCGAGTTGCGACGCCAAACTTTTTGGCAATCGCTCCGTCAATATCCGAGATGAGGGTGAAGTTGAGACCGTTAGCCTCTCTGAACAATTTTAGGTTGTTGACCGAGTCGCCGCTGACGCCGACTACAATCGCGTCCGCATCGTTCAGCGCTGCTGACTGATCGCGGTAGGCGCAGGCTTGCTTCGTGCAGCCGCCAGTCATCGCAGCCGGGTAGAAGTAGACGATGATGTTCTTCTTGCCGATGTGCTCATCCAAGCTCCAAAGGTTGCCCTTGTCGTCATTGGCGACAACTCCGTTAACGGTACTACCGACGTCTATTCCTGCTATGGCCATTGAAGTAAATAAAGTGAGGATGATTGATCCGAGTGTGAAACGTTTGATTTTCATAATTATGAAGGATGATTGGTTGTAACGCCTAAAAGACGTTTTCTTAACAATAGTGGTTGCAACTATTTGAAAAAGGAGAGTTTAGGCGCTGACCGCGATTTCCTCTTCCAGGAGCTGCCTGCCTTTTGACTTTAGGTCTGCAATAGAGATTTCCCCTTTCTCAACTTTTGCTAGGAGCGCCTTTTGGGCGATGTAGTCTTTGTTGACTTGTCCCGCATGAGACTGAAGCAAGCGCCAGGGTTTGCGGCGTTCGATATTAAAAAGAACCATTTGCCGCGAGAGCTTCATGGGAATGTGCTTTCCATTGCCCGCGTCGTAAATGATGTAGCTTCCGAAATCGGGCACGTAAGCTCGACTGTTGGGATCTACATAACGCCGATAGACGACGTCTTGCTGAGTGACCCGAACGAGGACGTCTTCGAGGTGCTCCATATGTTCAATTTCCTCGGCAGATGCCTTCATAATATGCTGGCGGAACCTTGCTTCGGTGGCGCACCAGTGAGAAATGGTGAACGCGTAAGGCTCTTTCGTCTCGCTCATCTTGGCCTGCCACCAGTCTCGGTCTGGGTTTTTGTTGCCCTTTAAGCTGAGGGCCTCGTCGTAGGTTTCTCCCAACTGCGGGTTGTAGACGAATTCGGGCAGGCAGCGACTCTCACGAACGCGTATCGCTTGCTTTGTGGCCATATTGTCCGCGACTCCATGCTCAGGTTGACAAGTCGTGTAGCTTTGGAAGTAGGCGGTTCCGCGGTATTCCAAGGCTTCGAGTATGCTGGTGTAGAGTTTGGCGGAATCCGCCATGGAAACTTGGGCGATATAGGGAGACCCGTGGCCATTGAGGAAGCACTCGGCGACGTTCTTCATCTCGTTAAGCTTTCCTTGGCTCGCAGCGCCCGCTTGGTTCATGTCGAATCCGCCGGTCATCGGGCTGTGATCTGAATTCTGGCCACCGGTATTTGAATAGACCTGCGTGTCTAGCATGAGCAACTTTACGTTGGGTCGATTCTGCAAAATGACCTTGGAAACGTTCTGGAATCCAATATCGCCCATTCCGCCATCGCCGCCGACACACCACACTTTAGGAAGCTCTTTCACTTCCGCATCGGTCATAAGCGCGTCGGTGAAATGCGTATAGTTGAAGTAAGTTGCTTCATCGAGTGAGTCGGTGCCATCCAAATGGTCGATCATGCGCTCGGGGATGATGGAACGGCGAGCGTTGTCCATCATGAAGCTTTCACCCATCATCCAGGAAATTGTCGCGCCATCTTGAAAGAGCAAGTTGAGCCATGGATACGGATGCGGATTATTGGGTGGAGTGGAACCGTAGACTGTATTGCAACCGGTGTGGGCTCCCATGGCCATGACCGACATCCCGTTCGCGAGACGTCCGTCCAAGGATTGCAAATGCTTGTGGTTAAACGCTTCTCTTTCGAGGATAAGGCAGATGGCTTCGATCGCTTCTGCATCGGAAATTTCGCCACGCTCTTTCATTCGCTCGTCGGTATCCTCTTCAGAGTCACCTCCTAGCCCCATGATGATGTGGGCGACGATCCGTTTCCACAAAGCGTAGCTTTTTGGATCCTCATCAGCCAGTTTTTCCAGAAGAGCGATGCCATCCCTTTTCAAGTCTTCCACTTTTTGTGTAAGCCGGTCGGCCTTCTTGTGGAATGCCGGTCGCATGTAGGCTTCTGTCACCGAGGCGATGGAGTGGAGGATCGGCTTTTCCCCGCAACCCGCGCAGGCCCCGTCACCCGAGGTGAGGGCATCGTAGTTGCGATTAACCATCAGATGATTCCTCCAGGCTGCCGGACGCGACTCTTCGGGAGTTTCCGTGTCGTACTTTCCGAGGAATCGCTGATCAGTATCCGGGAGAAGTCGCATAAATTCGGTCGCCGAAAGGATCTCGGCGTTATACTCCTCGGTATCCTCAACCATCTTGAGGGCATTGTGGTCGCCGTATTCTTCCACGCACAGCCCGCATCCTTTGCAAAGATCGGATACGAATATAGAGAAAATGCCGCCAGCCCCTTTTTCTTTTCGTTCGAGCGAAAAGAAGACAGCGGGTACTTTCAGGTAGGAAAGCGGAAGAATTTCCAGAATGGCGCCTAGCTCGTCGGCGGCCGATTGCGAAACCGACTCGTTCTGTCGCACAATCCCCATCACCAGTTCGCGAACCGTTTCGCCTTCCTTCTTTTTTGCGTTTTCCGCCATGCGGTCGCGAATCGCTGTATCGACATCGGGAACCGCATTGCGGATTACTTCGCGTTGCGACTCGTCGGTAACATAATTGTCCACGGCGGTTTGCAGAATGGTTTGCAGGTCGTGGGCAGCATTGGGAAGGGCCGTGTCCGGGCAGGAGGTGATGCACTCCATGCACTGGGTACAGTTTTCAGGGAAATACTTTGGAGTTTCACGACGCGCCCCGTACTTGGATGCCGTCGCGCCCGAGGCCGATGCCATTACTCCGACGGCGGCGAGAGGGGATGCGGGTTGATTGTAGCCGAAGCCCGCTCGGTATTCCTTGTCGAAGGTTTCCATCTGGTACATGGGAAGCCCTTCGGGCTGCTCGTCGTGAGGGGCGCAGCCACATTTACCGCCGCAATCTGTGTTTTTGGGCAAAAGAAGCTCGCCTCGCATAGCGGAAAAGTCAGGAGCCTCAACATCGCCGTAAGGCACCTCCTGCAGGAGGGAGCCGCCCTCTGTCATGACTTCCATGTTGGAGTCGACAACCGCATCGCCGAATTTGCCGAACTTCTTGTTGTATTGAGAGTGGACTACGCTTTTGAAATGGTCTTCGTCAATGTTGAAGGTCCTCAGGAAAGGGGATACCTTGAAAAAGGCTCCCAGGAATGAGTTGCCTTGCATGCGAAGCTGTAGGTCAGGCCGGTTTGTCGCCTTCTTAGCAATATTAAATCCTGGAAGAATGAATACACGAATCTTCTTGTCGATAATCTCCTGGCGGTATTTTTGAGGGATGCGTTGCCAGGCTTCTTCGGGTGACTCTGCCGATTCCCAGACGAAGGCCCCGCCCTCGACTAGGCCGTCGATGGGATTGATGTGAGTAAAGGCTTTGGGGTCGCAGCAAAGGACGACATTGACGTGTCGGAGGTCGCAGTTGACGCGGACGCGTTCAGGCGCCGCAGTCATGAAATACTCGGTGGGAGCTCCTTTCTTCTCCGAACCGTATTTGGGGTTAGCGGATACATGCACCACTTCTTTCGGATGTCCTTGCTCGTCGACGACGTTGTCTCTTTCAGCTACATAGGTACCGAGTTCGCCGATGATCTCTGCGAGGTTTTTCCCCGTAGTGATCATTCCCCAGCCACCGATCGAGTGAAGCCGAACCGCGATCGCATCCTTGGGCAGGAGGGAGGGTCTTTCGGCGGAGCGGACATTGTAAGGATGGTTGATTCCCAAGGTGAAATAGGATTCGCCGTCGTCCTTGTGTTTGCCGTCTTGGCGCTTGATCTTGCCTTGCGTGTACTCGTAGGCCCCGAGAATGTCCTCCGGACGGAAGTCGCGCGAACCCAGTCCATAGATACCTGAATAGATGCGAGGCATCTCTTCGGGAGATATGGCAGGAATGTTCGCGTAGGCATTGCCTGCGTGATTGGTGAGCGCCTTGGTGAGTGCGGTGCGCACGTCTCGAGCCAGCGGATTGTCGCCCGCCATGGGCTCGTCTGTCCGCTCAATAATGATGATATTTTTCTTGCCAGCCAGCGCTTCCACGACCGCGGCTTCGGGAAAGGGACGGATGACATTGAGATGAACGGAGCCGATTTCTTCACCTCGGCTTTCCTTGATATGGTCGATGGCTGCTTCTATGTTTTCTGCTGCCGATCCCAATGAAACGAATACAGTGTCCGCATTGTCTGTATTGTACTCGGTGACGAAAGAATAGTGGCGGCCGGTAAGTTGTCCCCATTCGGAATAAGCATCGGCCAGGAAGTCGAGAATGGGCTCGACGAAATTGTCGCGACGAGCAGCGACGCCATTCATGTAGTGCTCCTGGTTTTGCACCGGTCCGATGAGGGCCGGATTGGTCAAGTCGATTGTCTTGGGGATCCTTCGGCGGGTGGGACCGAACAGTTGGCGTTGCGACTCCGTGGGGCAATCAACGATGTCGTCAGGCGAGCCGAGGAATTCCCTAAGTAAGCCAGACTCGTGCTTGAGAAAGGTACGTTCCAGGTGGGAGGTTAGAAATCCATCCTGGATGTTCATGCCAGGTGTGAGCGCTTTCTCAGTTACTTTGCGAAGGATCACCGCTTGGTCTGCTGCTTGCTGGGCATCTTTGGCGAAGAGCATGATCCAGCCTACATCGAGCGCGTCGTAAATGTCGTCGTGTCCGCAGTGAACGTTGAGCGCGTGCGGCCACCTCGAGAACCATCGTACTCAATTTGCCGGGAGCGTGATAGTATTGCTCGACCCCGTAGACGATTCCTTGGCCAGAAGTAAAGTTGACCGTACGTTTCCCCGTAACCGATTGGGCGATGGCTCCTCCTTGGGCGGCGTGCTCTCCCTCACATTCGATGGCAATGGTGGGGCGGCCGAAAACGTTGAGTTGACCCTTGGCTCGAGCAAATTCGTACATTTCACCCATCTCGGTGGAGGGGGTGATCGGGTAAAAGACGCCTGCTTCGGTGATGCGCGCTTCGGTGTAAAGGGCTACAAGTTGATTCCCGTTCGTAGTGATTCGAATTCCGGGATACTTTGGTTTGGAGGCTATCATGGTCTTAATGTGGTTTAAATTGAGTATAAGAAGCTGATAGTAAGCTGCTTAACTAGGTAAATCGGTGGTTTGTTTCCGGGGTTGGAAAAGATGCAATCTCCGCAAGAAATGAGGGATTCAGACTGAGAAAGGAGCGAAGAAGGTACAATGGTTTTTTTTGCTATGCAGGCATCGTATTAGGTTCGCTTATGGCATTACCTCGGCCGGGATTCTCAGACGGACGGTGGGAGCTTTCAAGGAATGGGCGAGGCGCTCGTCAAAATTTGCCTTCGAAAAGCTTGCAAAGCGTTCCAATTAAGCGATGACGATTCCCCGATGGCCCGAGACTTCGACTTTGGAAGAATTTTGGATGGCAACAAGGATGCCTTGGAACGGTCGTACCAAAGATTCAGTGGATTGCAGGTCGACCAAGACTGGAGCGAGGATTCGGCGGGACCGTCGCATGAAAGCCCTTTGACGATCGCGAATCCAGTGGAAGTGAGTGCGCCGGGAACCTTTGCGAAAGACGAGATTCGAACTCTCAGGCTGGAGCCAACCGACCAACCTGGGTGGTGGTTTGACCGGGAGGACCTGCCGGATTCAGGACCTATTAAAGTGTCCGTGCGAAACGTTTGGACGACCGGAAAAGTAGTCAGCAATATCGTTCTGCGGTCCGGATCGCCGCACAACTACGCTCGACTGGTTGAGCACATCATCGCCCTGAAGGCGGGCATGGACGTGGACAACTTGATGATCCGTATGAAGTCCGGAGATCCGCCTCTGTTTAATGCAGGAAGTGAGGATTTGGTGACGGCTTTGAAGGAAGCAGGTCGCAAAGAGTGCCCTGGAAAGGTCAAATATTTCACGGTAAAGGAAACGGTCACCATAGGCACGCCTCACGATGGGTTCACGACCGTTTCTCCTTGCCAGCCCGGCGACCGGGGATTGAGAGTCGACTGCGCTCGCGATTTTCCCAATGCGATCGGCCAGCAGCGTATCCGTTTCGTGCTTAATGAACGCTCGTTCGATCATGGTTCAACCGCCCGCACCAATGCGACCTGGAGGCAAATGATGTTCATTCGAACCTTCGGGAAAATCTTTGCTGATGTCCGTAATATCGGATACAACAAAAAGAACATTCTCGTGGCGGGGAAAAACGGCTATGTGAACGAGCCTACGCACCAAGTCGAAGGCAAGTCTCTTGAGGCGGCCTGGCATCGAGCCATTCTGGACCTCGTCGCTGCCCTGGCCCTGATAGAGGAAGGCCGCTTTGTGGGAGACATCACCGATTTCAAGGGCAACCATTTTGCGGACGTAGAGCTCGTTAAGCTACTCTATGCCAATGATCTCCTGGTGGAGGTTTGAGGGACCTTTTGTGGCAGGGAAGACCGGGCCCGGTCATCCGGTTAGCCGTCTTGGTTGGAAGGGCAGTCCCATCACTCCTGCTAGATTCTCCGTTTAAAAAGCGTTGTCTTTTTCACGCTCCGGAATGAGATCGGTTCATGATCGATCGAATTTTGAGATATGGGGCCGCGTTGATCTTTTTAGTTAGCGCCATGCCATTCAGTTTAGGGGCTATGGAACGAAACGTTACCAAAGACATTGTATTCGCAACGGTTGGGGACATTCCTCTGGCTCTGGACCTTTATCAGCCCAAAGGGAAAGCGAATAACGGCTTGATCGTTTGGATACATGGAGGCGCATGGCGATCCGGCTCGAAGGAAAAAGTGCCTATACTCGGACTTGTGGACAAGGGCTGGGCGTTGGCTAGCGTGAACTATCGCTTGAGCGGTCAAGCGCGTTTTCCCGCCCAATCACACGATATTAAAGGAGCCATTCGATTTCTGCGGGCAAATCAGAAGGAATACGGTTTACGAGCGAATAGGGTATTCGTAATTGGCTCTTCTGCGGGCGGTCACTTGGCGGCGCAAGTGGGCGTAACCAATGGTCATGCAGGGTTGGAAGGAGCGGTGGGAGGCGACGGAAAAGTCTCTTCCGACATTCAAGGAATTGTGTCCCTATATGGCGCGAGCAACTTGACCACGATTCTCAATCAATCGACACCTCATGGTCTGAGCGTCCGAGTGCCGGCATTGGATGCTTTCATTGGAGGACAACCGGAAGATCTCGTCAAGGAGACCCAACTCGCCAGTCCGGTGTTTCATGTCGACAAAAAGGATCCCCCTTTGCTGATGATCCACGGCGACCAGGACCCTCAGATGCCGATCAATCAATCAATCGAACTTCTGGGTAAATACAATGAGCTCGATCTAGACGTTACCTTCATCCCGCTTCACGGAGCCAAGCATGGTGGGGAAGCCTTCTATGACGCCAAGCGTATTGAAATTATGAATCAGTTCCTGAAAAGTATCCGGTGATACTTCATGATATTCGGTTGGAAGGGATCACGGGAGTGTGATCGAAAGCCAATTGTTAAAGTAAAAACAAGGGTTCGGTAATCAGGAAAATGGATTTCGAACATTTGGGCACGCCTTTACTCAAAATCAGCTGTGTTCCAACTGCGAATACATTGTTTTTGTAACAAAGGGAGAAGTCATGGAGCGGAGCAAGGCACTGTAATTGAGCTGGAAGGGGACTTCGCTTCCAACGGCTAGCCCTCCCGGGTAATTGCTCGAATCGACGACAAGGTGGTCGCTGCTTGCTGCCAGGATTGTTATTCCTGATGGAGGATCGAGACCTGCGAAATCGACATCCTGACGGCCAATGGCAAAAATGGTCTGGGTGATGCTTCCCTTGTCGTAGGTGGGACTCACTTCTCCAAATGCGGATTGGGCTATCTCGCCCCAGGGTTGAGTAGGCTTACGTTTGGACTCAATGACTTCTGCCTTGAGCGTGATGGCATCGGTATGCAGCTCTTTGATCACTTGTCGGTGAAGCGGCTCGCGTCCCAAAAGCAGCGCCGCCCCAAGGCGTAGATGATTGATCCGTCCTGTTTCGGCTCCGCTTAGGACCCATTCGAGATTCGCAGAGTTGCCTCCAGAAACGGTTGGGACGCTCACGCCCAAATTAGCCTCGATACTATCGGCGAGCGCAGAAAGCGCGGCCATGTTTCGACTGTCGGGGGAAACGCCACTTCTACAGGCGAGGTTGGACCCGATACCCTGAAATACAAGGTTAGGGAGGAGGAGCGTTTCGCGAACGGCACTCTCAAGGTGTTCGGGCATGATACCTTCTCGGAGGTCTCCTAGTTCTACCATGAGTATGATGCCGTGGGTGTGGTTTGCTTTGCTGGCGGCCGACGAAAGGCCACGCACTACCTCGATTTCGGTATTGTAGCTTAGGTGGGCATTGGCTACAACTAAGTCGAGTTGGCTGAGCATGGGAGAGCGAATGAGCTCCATTGATGCCGCGACATTTGCACGTCGCATTGTAGCTATGTTTTCAATACGAGAGTCTCCGAGGTTTCGTACGCCAGCTCGCAACCAGGTGTTTGCAATCTCAGGGGAACCTAGTGCTGCCTTGGTGACACCCGTGACCGAGATGCCCCGCTCTCCCAATCTTGAGACGAGGGTCCGCGCGTTGTGATAGATCTTGTCGAGATCAATCTCCAACCGTGGCGCGGTTAGGCTGCCCCGGCTGATAATCTTCCCCCAATTTGAGGGAATGCTGAGAGTACCATTTCCACAAGATGCTCTGGGGAGCGGGATAGAGCGTCGGTGACGGGAATGCCCAATTCTTGTTGGTAGCGTATGATGGCGGAAGAAACTTCGACATCAGTCATGTCCTCATGGTTTAGGGTGAGGCCGATAACCTTGGTGTCTGAAAAGGTTTCGATGAGATTAATTTCAGAGACGGGCGTTGGCATCTCCATCTGGTCGAAGTCACACCGATGCTGCCGCTTTGGCGCGTGTTGCAAGATCACACCGTCAGGGCAACTTCCCCTGAGGATAAAGCTCGAGGTCGAATAGGCTGGATGACTTAGAGAGCCTTGGCCTTCGACGATGATTATATCTGGATCATCTCCTTCGAATGCCTCCACGATTGTGGCTTCTAGCTCGCCTGCGCAGTATTGTGATGGTACGGCATCGAGTGCTAGTCCGTAGCGGGCTCCCTGGATCAAGCCGGTTTGGCCGGTGCCAATCATCACCGCCTTGATGCCGAGCTTAACCAATTCTCGGGTAAGAACTGTGGCGGTGGTGCGCTTGCCGATGGCGCAATCTGTGCCTAAAACAGCAATACGTGGGCAAGTGACTTTGGAGATATGGCCGCTGAAAACACGCAGGTCCTTTTTGGGACGGGGTCTACGAACATCGCGAATAACCACATTCGATTTTAGGCTAGCGGCTACGAACTCTGGATCGTCGTTGAGGAACTCGTGGAGTCCATTCACGATGTTCATCCCGTGATCGATGGCTTCGAGCACCAGTTTGCGTTCTGTCGGCGAGAGCATACCGCTCGCAGGCGCAATTCCAAAAATGAAATAGTCCGGGAGCTGTTCCGCCTGGTTCAAGGCATCGGCTAGATTGCGAACGATGGGAATGCCGTTTGGTTCCTCGTCGAGAACGAAGCCCGTGTCCAGCCCCGCTTTTTCGCTATCGATGATAGAGAGGATTTTGTATTTCTCCGAATGCCGCACGAGACCGTTAGCTGTTTTTCCATCGATCCCGCCCAAATTCGCTTCGCAGTAGGCAATGGCTGTTTTGAAGCGAACGGAATTATCGGGGGATACTTCCGAGACATTGTAAACGGTTGTGGGGGCTGGGGAAGCAATAGATTGCGTCGCCAGCACGGATAGTGGGTGCTTTCTTTCCATAGGAACTCCTCATTCGAGCTAGACTCAGAGGAGGCGACCGGATTGGACCGACCAGAATGGTCGAAAGTCAGCGAGAGGTCCCCACCAAGATAAACTTGTTGGAGCAGTATTGCCCAACCTTTGGGATAAGGGAAGGTTTATCTTCAATCTCTCGGGCTGATCCCCGTTCATGTTGGTTTAGAGAGTTTGGAGTCCGGTTTTAGGAAAGTGGGGAAGGCGTTTAGTTGCTAGTTCTCCAGAAGAATTTCTGAAATGAATTCTTGATCTAGTCCAGAATTAGGTTTGTTCTGGATTTTGATGTCTTTATCCGAACCCCTAGATGTATCTGCCGCGTTGAAGGGAGCGGGCCTACAGGTCACCGCTCAGCGTTTGGCGGTACACAAGGCGGTGAGCGATCATCCCCATACGATGGCCGACGAGATCTGCGATCATGTGCGGTCCGAAATCGGTGCGATTTCCCGTCAAGCAGTATACGACACGCTTAATGTGATGTCAGAGCATGGATTGATACGTCGAATCCAGCCGGCCGGATTGGCCGCTCGATACGAGGACCGGGTCGACAACCATCATCATTTAGTGTGCCGGGAGTGTGGCTCATTGGTGGATACCGATTGCGCAAAGGGCCGGGCGCCTTGCCTGGATGCCGAGGACAACCACGGCTACCGGATCGACGAAGCAGAAGTCATTTACTGGGGTTCGTGCCCCGATTGCCAATCGAAGGCGAAATCCTAACCCATTCTGAAAACCGATAGTAATTGAAGTAATTTATGAGTACCGACCAAGATATGAACAGCATTAGCAAGTGCCCAGTGATGGGCGGAGCGGCGAGCCGGCACACCGCGGCAGGCTCCAAGTCGAACCGGGACTGGTGGCCCAACCAGCTAAACTTGCAAATCCTCCATCAAAACTCTCCTATGTCCGATCCCATGGGCGAGGATTTCAACTACGCTGAGGAGTTCAGCAAGATTGACTTGGATGAGTTGAAGAAGGACATCGAGGAAGTGATGACGACTTCGCAGGACTGGTGGCCGGCCGATTATGGTCACTATGGACCGCTTTTCGTGCGGATGGCCTGGCACAGCGCGGGCACCTACCGAATCGGAGATGGCCGTGGCGGGGCGTCGGCGGGCACACTGCGCTTTGCTCCCCTGAACAGCTGGCCTGACAATGTGAGCTTAGACAAGGCGCGTCGGCTACTTTGGCCGATCAAACAGAAATACGGTCGCAAGCTTTCTTGGGCGGACTTGATGGTATTCACGGGCACTTGCGCGATCGAGTCGATGGGCTTGAAGTCTTACGGTTTTGCGGGCGGACGCGAAGACGTTTGGGAACCGGAAATCGATGTGTACTGGGGAGTCGAGAGCGAATGGCTGGGTGACGAGCGCTACACGGGTGACCGCGAACTCGAAAACCCGCTTGGAGCGGTTCAGATGGGTCTCATCTATGTGAATCCTGAGGGCCCCAATGGAGATCCGGACTCGCTCGCGGCAGCCAGGGATATTCGCGAGACCTTTGGCCGGATGGCGATGAACGATGAGGAGACGGTCGCTCTTATTGCGGGGGGACACACCTTCGGCAAGGCGCACGGCGCGGGCGATCCAAACGAATACGTTGGTCCGGAGCCTGAAGGAGCCAGCCTTGAAGAGCAAGGACTCGGATGGAAGAACAGTTTTGGTACGGGCAACGCGGAGTATACGATCACCAGTGGATTGGAAGGGGCGTGGACGACCAATCCAATAAAGTGGGATAACGAGTATTTTGACAACCTGTTCGGCTACGAATGGGAGAAGACCAAAAGCCCCGCGGGCGCGACTCAGTGGATTCCCAAGGATGCGGCCGCTGATGGCACCGTTCCCGATGCCCACGACCCGTCAAAGCGACACGCTCCCATCATGTTCACGACGGACCTCGCTCTTCGCGTGGACCCGGTCTATGAAAAGATCTCCAGGCGCTTCCACGAGAATCCCGACCAGTTTGCGGATGCCTTCTCGAAGGCTTGGTACAAGTTGACCCACCGCGACATGGGACCGCGTTCCCGTTGTCTGGGGCCATTGGTTCCCCAAGAACCACAGCTTTGGCAAGATCCGGTTCCCGATGTGGATCATCCTTTGATTGATGCGGATGATATTGCTGCTCTAAAGAGCAAGATTTTGGCTTCCGGATTGACGGTTTCACAATTGGTTGCGACCGCTTGGGCCTCTGCCTCGACCTTTCGTGGTACGGACAAGCGGGGAGGAGCTAACGGAGCCCGTATTCGCCTTGCTCCTCAAAAGGACTGGGAGGTGAATAGCCCGGAAGATTTGGCCAGAGCGTTGCAAAAATTGGAGCAGGTTCAGACCGACTTCAATAACTCTGCCTCAGGTGGCAAAAAGGTGTCGCTTGCGGATGTGATCGTTCTCGGAGGCTGCGCGGCAGTCGAAGAAGCGGCCAAAAAAGCGGGGCACGAGGTAAGTGTATCCTTCTCGCCAGGACGTACCGACGCGTCGCAGGAGATGACCGATGTCGAATCCTTTGCGGTGCTCGAACCGAAGGCAGACGGATTCCGAAATCACTCCAAGGGAGACGAAGATCGTTCGACCGAAGAACTTTTGCTGGACCGGGCCCACTTGTTAACGCTGACTGCTCCCGAAATGACGGTGCTCGTTGGTGGATTGCGTGTTTTGAATGCGAATACAGGACAAAGCCCGTTGGGCGTTTTTACCAAGCAACCGGGAACGCTGAGCAATGACTTCTTTGTCAATCTGCTCGATATGAACCTGGAATGGAAGAAGTCTCCCCGTTGCGAGCATTTTTTCGAAGGAAAAGATCGCAATACGGGAGAACTCAAATGGTCAGGAACGGCGGTTGATTTGGTCTTTGGATCGAACTCCCAGCTTCGCGCCCTATCAGAAGTCTATGCCTGTGATGACTCGAAGGAGTCATTCGTGCAGGACTTCGTCAAGGCGTGGGAAAAGGTGATGAATCTCGATCGATTTGATCTTGCCTGATTGTCGAGCCCAGGCGGCTTGATGGCCTCGCGGGTTATTTGAAAATTCCAAACCCCGGTTGCTGCCTTATTGAAGCGACCGGGGTTTTTCGCGTTTGGAGTGGGGCACTGAATGTTTGGCCGGGTGCTATGGAAGGTGATTCATCTTTCCGCTCTTCGTTAGGAATCACGTGAGTCGAATTGAAAATGGAAGTCTGTATGAAATATGCAGACCTTTATGCATGAGAACGACGCTAAATATCGATAGTCAGATTTTGGAAAAGGCCGCTAAGTTGACGGGAGTCCGCGAGAAGACATTACTGCTTCATGAGGATCTCAAGGCATTGATCGCGAGAGAAAGTCTTGTTCGCCTCCATTTGATGAGTGTCGCCGCACCCCAGTTGCAGTCCTAGTGCTACGCTGGGGTTTACTGCGTTCCTGGAAGATTTAAATACCCGTGAAAAACCTTGTGAGAAGGTGCTTCCAGTAAGAAAGGATGGATCAAGCGAATCTCAGGTGCATAGTTTTCGGTGTTCACAAGGATCCATGAAAGACAAACTCTCATTGTGCCTCATGTTCATTCTGGCTCTCGCATTTTCCTACGAGAGCGGTCTGGCAAAGAAGATGGTCCCCAACAAAGGGGGCCTGGCTGGATCTGAGGTCGAATGGCATACTGTTTGGAACAACGGCCGTGGTGGCGCGTGATCTGGGGCGATCGAAGCCGAATGTGACGTATTACATTCGCCGGAAGGACGGGTTAGGGAAGCCCGAGAAGCTCGTCCCCAAGAAGGGTCTTTTCTCCTTTTCGCTGAAGCCCGGTGTCTACGAGATCTACGATTGGTCCTTGTCAGGCGCGAAGAGTCACGAGTCTCAAGACCGATACGAGTTCGAAGTGAAGGCAGGTTTTCTGACCTACATAGGCCGGATCGTTACGGATGTGAATCTTCTTGAAAATGAAGACGGTAAAAAGGTGCTCAAGAATCTGCCCTTCGTAAGTGACAATGCGAATTATGATGCTGCTTTGTTTGCGGAGATCTATCCTGTACTGGCAAAGTTGAATGTGATTGTGGCGGTACGAGATCGCTTCGCTTGGCGATAGTTGTTTCGTTTCGAGGGTGAAGGCAGATGACTGAAATTGATGATTTCATTGGACTGTCGATCCGCGAGTTCAGTCGGCTAAAGAAACTTGCGGATGACGCGGTCGCGCAAATCTCGGAGACGCAGTTCTTTCAGACCTTGGGTGAATGCGACAATAGCGTGGCGCTAATGTATAAGCATATGGCGGGCAATATGCTTTCGCGTTGGAAAGACTTTCTGACCACTGATGGGGAAAAGGAATGGCGTAATCGAGATAGTGAATTTCAAATTTTGGATACAGATCGATATGAGGACCTGATCGCCCGGTGGGAGGAATCTTGGAGAGTGTTGTTCTCCGAGTTGGAGGACTTGGAACCAAAAGACTTGTCGCGAACGGTCACGATTCGAGGGGAGGGTTTAACCGTGCTGCAAGCGATGGCAAGGCAGTTGACGCATTACGCTTATCATGTAGGTCAAATCGTGTTTGTATCGAAGAGCCTTGCGGGGGGCAAATGGAAAAGCCTGAGCATACCGCTTGGCCAGTCGAAGGCATTCAATGAAGCGCCCTCCAACTACGTTGAGGGGCAATAAAGTAGGATCGGTTTTGATGAACTAGAGCCATGGTAGGGAGGACCGGCTCGGTCCTCCGATATCGAGAACCTATGCGGAGGACCGGGCCGGTCCTCCCTACCTTGGATGATGCGTATTGGGACTACCGGATAAACTGGTTTACGTAGTCCTCACCGAGGCCGACTGCTGAGTAGTGTTTGCGGCACATGTCGATCTTGGTGAAAACATCTTCGTACCCAAGGTGTTTACCGTAGGGATCAACATAATACATGACTCCATTGACCTGAAAGTAGGTGATCATTTCCTCCACATCGTCGGGGACGACCAGAGTGTGCGTCTCGCCCGGTGGTTCGTAAACGTAGCTGCCCTCAGTGGCTACCCAGTCATGTTCGAGGTAGTGCCACCGTCCTTTGATCACATAGCCGTGCACGGGATTGGGATGGCGGTGGCGTGATAGGACCCCGGCTTTGACCACTTTGAGCATGTTCATCCAATAGCCTTGGGATATGTTGAGGCACAGCGGCCGGAAAAAGACCCCCTCGGCTTGCGGCACCCAAATCCGATCGTCATCGGGAATGGCGTTGGGAACGACGATGTCGGATTGAGCATCGGGCGGCATGGGGTGCTGGTACGGCACGCGTGGGTTCGGATCAGATTCGGAAAGCGGCATTTTGGGATGGATTTGCTGGTTCGGTAATTAAATAGAAATTACATCGCGGCATATCCGCCGTCGACGTTGAGAACAGTTCCGGTAATAAAGGAAGCGGATGCGCTAGCAAGGAAAAGAGCGGGGCCGACCAGCTCAGAGGGGGCACCCCAGCGTTTGAGGGGTGTGCGGTCAATGATTGCCTGGTTTCGGGTGGGGTCGTCGCGGAGCGATTGGGTCATTGGGGATTCAATCCAGCCAGGAGCAATTGCGTTGACGCGAATTCCGTCGCCCGCAAAGGCGATCGCGAGAGACTTGGTTAGCTGCACCACGCCACCCTTGGATGCGGAATAAGCGGGGACTATGCCCCCGCCGAAGTAGCTCAGCATCGAAGCGGTGTTGATGATGCATCCACCTGATTGCGCGAGGAGAGAGCGAGCAGCGATGCACGCTCGCATGGTGCCGTTTAGGTTGATATCGACGACTGAGTCGAAAATCTCCGGCTGAAGTTCTTCTTGGCGGCGGATTACTCCAGCGGCATTCACTAGAACATCGAGTCGATCCAGACCGGAAAAGGCTTCTATGACGGATTCTTCGTCACGCACATCCAAAGCTTTAAACTCGATTCCGTCCGTCGACTCAGGAAGGTCACCGATCCCTGCCGCGACTACCTGGTATCCAGATTCTGAGAACCCGCGAGCGATCGCAAGACCGATGCCACTGGTGCCACCTGTGACGAAAGCGCGTTTTGAATAGCTAGTGGAGGAATTCACGTGTTCCGGATTAAAAGATTGGGAAAGAGATCGGGAGAAAAATCGGCTGGGACCATGCTATTGAACAGAGAACACGAACTGGGTGGTGCTCGTAAAAGGTTTGCTGGGTCTGACTATGGGAGAGGGGAACTGCGGGTGATTGATTGAATCAGGATAGTGCTGGGTCTCGAGGCAAAAGCCCTGCTTGTTACCCGTGTAGAGCTGAACGCCAGGCTGGTCGGTTCTTACTTCCATGAATCGACCGCTTTGGGGTTCGTGGACACGGGCGGCCACGACTATTTTGTTTCCTCCGCCTTTGATAACGAAGTTGTCGTCGTAGATTTTGGGATGCGGTTCTCCGATCTGATCGAGCCGCCAGCCAATCGTTTGTGGAACGGTAAAATCAAAGGGAGATCCAGACACGGCAGCGAGTTCGCCGGTCGGAAGCAAATCAGCATCGGCGAGGGTGTACTGGTGGGCATTGAGCCAAAGGATGTGATCTTCAAATCCTCCTTCGTTGGCCAGATTGAAGTAGGCGTGATTGGTGAGGTTAACGATCGTTGGTTTGTCCGTTTTGGCAGTGTACGCGAGCGATAGTTCGTTTCGGTCGTTGAGGGTATAGGTAACAGTTGCGATGAGGTTACCGGGGTAACCTTCCTCACCGTCTTTACTGAAATATGAGAAGATCACTCCGGCTTCCGTTTCCGAGGCGGGCAAGGCATCGGCAGTCCAATTGACTTTGGCAAAACCCTTTGCCCCTCCGTGAATATGGTTTCCTCTAGCGTTTTGGGTGACTTGGTAGGTCTGGCCATCGATCTTAAACCGTCCGTCTTTGATTCGATTGGCGAAGCGTCCAATGACGGCCGCGGCAGGGAACCGGCTGAGATAGTCGTCCAATGACTGAGAGCCGGCTATGACATTGCGAAAGTTTCCCTCGCGGTCAGGCGCTTGTATTTCGGTGATGATAGCTCCGTAAGATATGACGCTCACTGTCATCCCATTCGCATTGCGAAGAAGAAACTGCCGGACGGTTGACCCGTCATCGACTTCTCCAAAGTCGCGTTCTTCGAGTCGAATGAGTGAGGAAGGGGCCGCATAGGATTGGCTGAGGAGCAAAAGGAATAAAAATGGGGCAGGGAATGCTTTCATAGAGGTCTTTAGTGCAGTGTAATTGTTCAATTAGCGCGCAACCGGGGCGAGTGCCAAGCGAGTAAAACGAAAATCGGATTTTCGGTCAAAATAGCGCAACCGAATCTCAAGTTTCGCCGTTCTCTTGACGTAGGAGTTTTTTAAGGAGGAGAAATAAGATGACTGCATTAATAGTGTTTGAAATTATGGCCGTTTTGGCCTTTGGCGGCATGGTCTATATTGAAATTAAACGGTCCGAGGCAGGGTTGAATCTACGCTCCAATCGCGTAAAGGGACGAAAGTAATTTCAGGCTTCGGGCCTTCGGGTGCCGAAGCTTGAATAATTTGTATTCAAACTTTGAGCTTACGGTTTCCTTGTGAAAGAGGCCGGTAGCGGCTCCTGTTATATTTTAGCGCTTCGAGGACGAAAGGCGCTGCGGGGGTGGAGTAGGGAAAGTCTGCTATTTATCCCTCATGGTGAGTTGAAGATCGATGGCGTCTGATCTGGGGAGAGACTGGACGGGGCGGCATGATAAAACTTTTCGCCCAATTGTGTCTAAAATGGGCGATCAGGAGGTAATTTTTACGGGTTGTGCCTGTGAATATAGGCCTCAGTTTTTAACTTTGCCTAAGTGATAGGCTTGTTCATTGTCATTTTTGCCGTAATTATCTCAAACAGCGTTTTTTAAATGTCCCAGCACGACAGAAACAATATCCTCTACACGAGACGCGATTTCCTCAATCGATGCGGGATGGGTTTTGGCGCCCTGGGATTAGGCGCCACTCTGGGGCCCAATGCGATGGGCGCTGGTGGGGAGGCGATCACCACGCTGACGGAAAGAGTCCCTCACTTTGCCGCTAAAGCGAAGCGGGTCATTCATATTTTCGCAAACGGAGGGCCTTCTCAGGTCGATACCTTCGACCCGAAGCCGATGTTGACGAAATGGCATGGCAGGAAATTGCCTACTAAGCTGAAGACAGAGCGGGTGACCGGAGCGGCGATGGCTTCGCCCTTCAAATTTAAGCGTTACGGAGCAAGCGGAATCGAAGTCAGCGAACTCTTTCCGCACGTCGGCGAGTGCATTGATGATATTGCGGTAATTCGCTCGATGCACACGAACGTGCCAAACCACGAGCCGTCTCTCCTTCTTATGAATTGCGGAGAGTCACGGCTGCCGCGGCCCAGCATGGGTTCCTGGCTGACTTATGGGCTGGGAACGGAAAACCAGAATTTGCCAGGATTCGTATCCATGTGCCCCAATGGCTTTCCCGTTTCCGATGCAATGAATTGGCAGAATGCGTTTTTGCCGGGGATTTTCCAAGGAACCTATATCGATACCAAGCACGAAGAGATCGAGAAACTAATCGAGCATGTAAAAAACAACTACATCGATTACGGAACCCAGCGAAAGCAGCTCGACTTGCTCAGCAAGATCAATGCCCACCATGCGGACCAGCGCGACGACGATGGGCGCTTTGACGCTCGGGTTCAGTCCTTCGAGCTGGCCTATCGGATGCAAATGGAGGCCACGGACGCGTTTGATATATCAAAAGAGCCGCAGTCGGTGCGCGACATGTATGGTGAGGGGTTGCAAGCGAGGCAGTTGCTCATTGCTCGGAGACTGGCGGAGCGCGGAGTTCGATTCGTGCAAGTGTGGACCGGATTTCGGCAGCCGTGGGACAACCATGATGATTTAGAGACGAGGCATCGAAATCTCGCTCAGGAATCGGACAAGCCAATTGCGGCGCTTCTGAAGGATTTGAAGCTGAGAGGATTGCTCGATGACACATTGGTAATCTGGGGAGGCGAATTTGGCAGAACACCCGTAGTTGAACTTGCGGTACCTGGAGCGAACAAAGGCAAGGTGAATGGGCGCGATCACAATAATCACGGGTTCAGTATGTGGATGGCGGGTGGTGGTGTCAGAGGCGGATATGTGCACGGGGCTACCGACGAATTTGGTTTCAAGGCGGTAGAAAACCGAGTGCACGTACATGACCTGCACGCAACGATTTTACACTTGATGGGATTTGATCATGAGCGACTAACCTACCGCTATGCAGGAAGAGACTTTCGACTCACCGATGTGCATGGGAAAGTCGTTCACGAGTTGATCGCGTAAAGTATGAAAAGCGTTTGGCGACAGTTCTATTTCATCGCAGGTGTCTTGCTTGGCACTAGTCTTTTATATTCGGAAAGGGACGAATCCTATAACCCGGCTTACGACATGTCATTTGCGGAGACCCACTGGGCCTTTGTGCCCTTGGAAAAGCCGCCAGTGCCCGTTTTAATTGGCGCGGAGGTCGGATTGCCCGTCGACGCGTTCGTTATCGATAAGCTGAAAGAAAAGGGCCTTGAACTGAATCCAGCCGCGGATCGGAGGACGCTTATCAGGCGTTTGACCTATGATCTAACGGGGTTGCCTCCGACGTTTGAGGATGTGCAGTCCTTTGTCAACGATACCTCACCCGATGCCTATGAGCGACTGGTAGAGAGTCTATTGGAATCACCCGCCTACGGAGAGCGCTGGGCGCGGCATTGGCTGGATGTGGCCCGCTATGCGGATACCAAAGGAATATTCCGAAGAGGACGCTACTCGTTCTCCTATACTTACCGGGATTACGTAATCAGGGCGTTGAACGAGGACAAGCCTTACAACCGTTTCATTATGGAACAGCTTGCGGCTGATCAATTGGAGCTGGACGGAAACCAAGATGACTTAGCGGCGATGGGTTTCCTGACCTTGGGGCGTACCTTCTTTGGTCGGAAAGACTACATAATTGATGACCAGATCGATGTGGTTACACGAGGGCTACAGGCGTTGACCGTGAGTTGCGCTCGGTGTCACGACCACAAGTCTGATCCGATTCCGACTGCCGATTACTATTCGCTTCACGGAGTGTTTAACTCGTCCAGAGATGCGAAAGAACTGCCGGTCATCAGACACCCGGAACGAGATGAGGACTATCAGGACTTCCTTGATGAAAAGAAAAAGCTGGAGGAGGAGATTCGCGTTGTTGCAGACAAGGTGATTGATAAGTATCTGGAGGAAGAGCGGTCCTTGGCTGGAAACTACTTGAATGCCGTCGAGGGAGGTAGGGAGATATCGGATAGTGAGGAGTTTAAGGAGTATGCAGGTTCGAACGGGGTCCGGGCAGAGCTCCTTCAGCGGTGGATTGACTACCTCGCGGAGGAGGAGAGTCGTTCACATCCAGTTTTAAGGTCTTGGTTTAGTGAATACGAATCTGGGAATCGCGAAGAAGGGGTGGCTTATTACAATGAAGCATTCGCTGCGGTCGTTAAAGAAGAGGGTGAGTGGGATGAGGAGATTAAGTCCTTTCTGGAAGAAGAAGGAACTCCCTTGAACCCCAGCAGGGAATCGGTGGAGGACTGGATTGGTAGGAAAATACGAGGAGATACGGGCGAATTGACCGGCAAAATTCAGGAATTGGATTGGACCCATCCAGGCGCTCCGATTCGTGCTCATATTCTAGAGGACATACCGGAGCCGAAGGACTCTCCGGTCTACAAGAGAGGGGACCCTAAGCGATTGGGAGAGGAGGTGCCGCGCCAGTATTTGCAGATTCTGGCTAATACTGAGAGAAGCCGATATACGTCCGGCAGCGGCCGGCTTGAATTGGCTAAGGATATTGCCAGTCCGGATAATCCTCTCACAGCGCGGGTTTTCGTGAATCGCGTATGGGGATGGCACATGAGTCAAGAGATCGTCGATACTCCTAGCGACTTCGGTGTCCGAACGCCAGAGCCTATCCACATTGATTTACTGAACTGGCTGGCGGCTTCATTCATTGAGTCTGGCTGGTCGGTCAAGGACCTTCATCGCCAAATCGTTTTGTCGCGTACTTACCAACAGTCAAATGAGATTCGATCGGAAGCGTCCGCGATTGATCCGAAAAATGAGCTGTGGCACCACTTTCCGAGAACGCGATTGGATTTTGAGTCGATGCGGGATACGATATTGGCGGTATCGGATAATCTGGACTATACCATGGGCGGTATCCAAGTCGATATTACCGATCCCGAGACTAACCGACGTACGGTATACAGCTTCGTGGATCGCCAGGATATGCCAGGGATATTCAGAACCTTCGATCATCCCAGCCCCGATGTATCTAGTCCGGGTAGATTTGAGACGACGGTGCCTCAACAGGCACTGTTTTTGATGAATAGTCCGTTTGTGAACCTGAATGCCAAGCGCTTAGTAGAGAGCGTTCGAAGGGAAGCAAAGTCTTCGCGCGAAACGGTGACAGAGATTTATCGTAGGCTCTATCAGAGAGATCCCAGCGCGGACGAAATCGAGACAGGGCTGGCATTCATTCAGAACGAAGCGGAAGGAGCGGAATCCAGCCGCTGGGATTTGTACGCCCAAGCTCTGCTATTGTCGAATGAGCTTATGTTTCTGGACTAGGCCAGGTGGACAAATCCGCTCCTGTCACCCGATTCGGTTCCTTCGTGCCCAAATCGCGTTTGCTCACCTCGAAATATTGCCGTATCCCGCGTGTCGTAGCCCGCAATTTGAATTCAAAAGCCCTCGAATGAGCTCGTTCTGGAATTTGTCCACGCGGCCTAGAATGATTCGCTAGAGCCCGCCAAATGGTTCATCTCTGGAATTGAAATCGTCCGGCAATCTTTAGAGCGACTCTTGATCCCAAAATAGTCAGTTGAAACCGGAAAAACCAGATAAGTCACAAAATGTTAGTTAGTCGGACTATACGATGAATTTACCTGAAGGGCGAACGGCTTAATTGGATATAGAATTAGGTAAGTTGCTCAATCTGTGTTTCTTGTGCTTTTTGTGGTTAAATTTTGAGGCAGAATTAAGGGTACTAAAGCCCGTGACTCACGAAGCGTTTAAGGTCACAGAAACTCAGGGGCCAGCCAGCGCGGGAGGAACAAGACGATTTCCGGGAATACGATGGTGAGTCCCAAAAGGAGGAGTAGGGGGAGCAGCAATATAGCGACATCTTTTAGAACCTTCGAAACCGCGATCTCGCCAACCGAGCAGGAAATAAGAAGGCAAAGGCCGTAAGGCGGGGTGACGAGGCCGAAGGCGAGCGAAATGACTCCAATGATTGCGAAGTGTATGGGGTGCATTCCGGCTTTTTCAGCTAGGGGTAAGAGTATCGTACCCAAAATAATTATGGCCGGAATCGCATCTATGAACATGCCGATTACCAAAAAGGAGAGGGCGATTATAAATCCTGTCGTTATAATTCCAGTACCGTAAGCGGCGATCATATCCACCAGCGCTTGAGGGACCCTGTAGTAGGCGAGAAGCCAGCCAAATGCGGAGGCGGTTCCAATGCAGAAAAGTGAAATAGCGGATAGCCGGGCGGAATCGTAGAGGACTCTCGGAAATTGTTTAGGCCCGATTGCTCGATAGATCATTCCACCGAGAAAAGCGGAGTACAAGACCGCGACGACGGATGCTTCGGTTGGGGTGAAGAGCCCGCCTATGATTCCTCCGACGATGATCGCGGGAGTGACCAGGGCTAGAATGGACTTCCCGAATGCCTGGAAAAACTCCACAAGAGAAGCTCTCTTGTAAATGGGGTAGTTTCGAGTTTTCGCGTAGACGAGCACGGTTCCCATCATAAACAGGGCAATGAGAATTCCGGGGACCATCCCGGCGAGGAAAAGTCCGCCGATCGAAACCGACATGAGCCCTCCCCAGACGATCATCATGATGCTCGGGGGTATAATAACGCCCATCACTGAAGAACAGGCCGTGATCGCTACTGAAAATGAGGTATCGTAGCCTTGTTTCTTCATGGCAGGAATCAGCAGCGATCCGATGCCCGCTGCGTCTGCGGTGGAAGAACCGGAGATTCCGGCGAAGAGCATGCTGACCATGACGTTGATATGCCCCAGTCCGCCCGGAAGATGTCCCACGGAAGCGCGAGCCAAGTTGACAAGACGTTCGGTGATTCCGGCGGCATTCATCAGGTTGGCCGCTAGCAGGAAGAAGGGTACTGCGAGCAATATGAAAGCGTTGTAGGACTTCCACATTTCATTAATGAGAAGAAACGGGGTGAGTCGCTCATCGATAAGAAGTATCGGAAGGCAGGCTAGACCCAATGCGAACGAAACGGGCACTCTGAGGAGCACGAGGACGGCGAAGACGCCAAACATGATTGCGGCTGCTTCTCCTGCACTCATACATCCAGCTCCGGTTCGCGGTTGCTTCTGATCTGCTTTAAGTCCAGGGCGAGCTTTTCCAGGAGGAAAAGGATCCAGGTGAGGCCGGCGAGGGGAAACGAGATGTAGATGCTCAGCATGTTAATCCCACTCATTTCCGAGCTCTGGGCCATTCCGAATTTGGCAAAATCAATGCCGTAAACGAGAAATACGATCGCAAGAGCGAACATTGAAGCGTGCCGTACGAGTTTTAGTATGCCGCGATTTCGATAACGTTTAGGCTTGGGGAGGAGGTCCACGTCAAAGTGCGTACCATCTCTAACGGCGATCATGGACCCGATCATTATAATCCAGACAAAGCAGAACCGGGCCACCTCCTCAGTCCAGATGTATCGCGGCAAAAGATCAGTAAAACGGGAGACCACCTGCATAAACACGGGGATGATCATCAGTCCCATTAGGCAAGTCAGAGTGACTTTTAAAACGCGATAGTATCCGTCCAGCAGCGACTTCATTTTGATAAGGGTATCGGATAATTTTCTGGTTTCAGGTCCATTCGGGTTCAGATCCTGTGTGCGCCAGGCTTTTGGGGTAGCCAAGCGTTTGCAAGGGGGGGCATTTAGGGAGGAACTTCTTCCTGGCTCAAGAGAATTGATCGCGAATGTTTTTCTGGGGAACTAGAGGGGTATTCTTGGACGAGGAATTATGTAACCAATCTCATTTTCAATTAAAAGGTAGTGGTTGAGTCTTCCTTGCATCTAAATCCTCGCTGGTTCTCGTTTGGAAAAGCCCCTAAGTTCAAAATTGCGACGCCGTACCTCTCGAGAGGAGGCACGAGATCGCCCGCTACCATTGGTGTGTCCTGCCAAGTTCTAGCACAGTGAAATGTAGGAGCGGTTTTACACCGCGAAAACCAATGCAAAATCGCGGTGTAAAACCGCTCCTACAAATAGAATTGGAACCGATCAGTCTAAAGCTGGGAGTATTCTCTAATTCCCCGTTTCGATCCCCGTGTCTACGAGGATTTTCGCGTCGCTGATTTTCGCCTTGAGGGCGTCGATTTCCTCTTGCCAGGCCTTGACTCCAGTAGCTTCCAGCTTTCGTTCTTGGAAGTCTTCTGCTGCAGACTTGCTGATCTGAGTCTCCCAGACGAAAAGGCTCTTCAAGCGAGGCAAATCAACTAAGGTATCGAGGGTGTCATCCGTGACCTGAGTCCCGTAAAGGTTCAAGTATCTCAGTCGCGTCAGTCCTTCTAGGTGTTGAATGCCTTCGTCGGTGACCGACGTCTTCTGGAGATAAAGCTTTTCCAGATTGGACATGTTCGCAACGGCTGCGAGCCCTTCGTCGGTGACATCGCTAAAGCCGATCTCAAGCTCAACAATATTGTTAGCGATTGGTTCGAGCTTGGAGAGCGCGTCATCATTGAATTTGTTGTCACCGAACGGGCCTTTAACACGAACTGCGGGAGAATTGAGAGCCACCCGAAGGATATCGATATTGGGTTCTTCCTCGATCGTTGCGATCTCTGCTTCGACCTCTTCCCAAGCAAGCATCGGAACGAGAATCTCTGGGATCTCCTCTTCTTCCTCAACTTCCGCGGAACCCTCTAGATGGGCGACCATGGCGGATCTTACCGTTTTAGGAATCTCGAGCTCACCTACAAGACCGCTTTCCATGGCCCCTGCTTGTATCCACCATTCCAGGATAGCAATTTGCCCTTCCGTAGGTTGTGGTTTGCCTTCAGGAGGCATTCTTTCGTCATCGTCGATCTCAAGATGAAGACGATATATGAGTTCACTCGCCTCAGAGTCACCCGGTATGATAGTGTCGCCGAGTTCGCCTCCGAGCATTGCCAGTTCGAATGAGTCCAGACGAAGTTCGCCTTTGGATTTGTCCGGTCCGTGACATTGAATACAGGTTTGGTCAAAGATCGGGTGGATAATGTCTTGATAGACATCCGCATCTTCTACGGAGAGCGGGCCTTCCTCCTTGTCATCGGCCCCTTCCATACCAAAAAGGCTTTTGAGAGGGCTGGGAAGGTGCTTGGTAAGATAGCCGGAACCGTGAGTCAGGGTGCCGCCGTCGTGTCCAACCACGACGAGAAGAATCAGAGTCGCTGCGAGTGCGCTATGGTAGGGAATTGAGAAGCCGTTTCGGCTTTTGGATCTTGCCCAGTTGCGAAGGACTATGAGCCAGAAGGCAAATATGGCCGAGAGGGAGCCTAGCCAGCGGTGGCGATCGAGTAGGGTTTCGTTGTAGCCACCCGGAAGGGCGAGAAGAATGCCGAGAACCGCGGCGATGACTGCCACGATTGCCGTGTAGTTAAGGACGATTTCGCAGGCCTTCCCGATCCGGGGACCGCTTTTTGAGCTGTCCAAGTATTCGAGAACCGCGAGGACCGTGTAGAAACCGATAGGCAAGTGGAGGAGGGCAGGGTGGAAGTGGCCTAGGAACAGCGTCCATTCGGGAGCATTCTCAATCCCGTCTGTGAACATTGCTAGGCAGAGCATGATGACGGTCACGATCGAGGCAACGATGATGGCCATTTTAACGTTGGCAGGTTCCCGGCGGCGGGGCGGCTTTCTCTTGGAGTATGGGCGCGACATAATCGAAAATAGGGTGATGATAGGAAGGGCGTCGGTTTTCAACAGAAAATTGTTTCCAAGGGGTCTAATGCTTCCTGGAGCGCTTGATGTGCATAGCTCCGAGCGAGCGGCGACGGTTGTAGCAATCCCCGATATGTCGTTGTATTGAGCTCTTGATCTTTGGACGAATGCGAGTCGGGACGCCTCGCTCCACCTTTATCGATTTAGGATGAACGGTGGGACGGGGCGTCCCGACACGTCTTCTCCTGTGTTTGAATATCCCCGCTGCCGCTTCGGCAGTCGACGGCTGATGTCGCAGAATTGAGCCTGTCGAAGGGCGTGGGCATTTGCTGTTTGGACGAAAAGCGAGTCGGGACGCCTCGCACCACCATCTTCAATAGAGGATCGAGGGTGGGACGTGGCGTCCTGACGCGTCTTCTAAGCCAAAGCCCAACAGGAGATCTGAGTTCGAGGGTCCGCTGGAAGTATTTGCTTTTAAGATCGCTCTCCTTAGAGAAAGAGTCATGCTTGTCATAAACCCTGCGTTTTTAGTCGCCTCAGTTCTGTCATTAATGGGTGGCCTTTCGCTTCTTGGGCAGGACCTTTCTTATTCCCTGCAAAAAGATATCCCCTACCAGAAGGACGACCTGAGAAAAACGGATCCATACATCGCGGAACGCTGCGTGTTGGATCTGTATGCGCCTGAGAATCGCAAAGGGTTCTCGACCATCGTATGGTTCCATGGGGGCGGTTTGAAGAACGGGAATAAATCGGTACCGGAAGGATTTAGAGAAAAAGGTGTCGCCGTGGTCGCGGTAAATTATCGGCTTCACCCCAAAGTGAAGGCCCCCGTCTACATACAGGATGCGGCCGCTTCTGTGGCTTGGGTTTTCGAAAATATTGAGAAGTACGGAGGTAACGCGTCGCGAATATTCGTATCTGGGAGCTCGGCCGGCGGCTATTTGACTAGCATGATCGGTTTGGACAAACGCTGGCTGGGAGTTCATGGCGTGGATGCTAATCGTATCGCGGGACTGATTCCATTGGCTGGACATACGATCACTCACTTCACGGTTCGAGCAGAGCGTGGGATTGAGGGTACCCAGCCGATTATCGACGAGCTGGCTCCTTTGTACCACGTTCGTGGAGACGCGCCGTCGGTTTTACTGATCACGGGCGACCGCGAACTCGAGATGCTCGGGCGCTACGAAGAGAATGCCTACATGATGCGCATGCTCCGGGTCGCGGGCCATCCCGATGCCCGCATCATGGAGCTCGATGGCTATGGGCATTCTCCGGTCGCTGCCGCCGTTCCCTTGATTCTCAAAGAAGTGCGGCGGGTGGAAAAATTGCTGAAGTAGTCGATTCCTATCCAAAATTGGAATCTGGGGATTGATGCGGTCTGTGGAGACGAGGCTGTCATTACCGCAAAGACGCGCCTCTTTTTGGAATCGAGTGTCGACAACCGAAACGGCATTTTTTTCATGTGATCCACTTTCGATGTTAATCTTGAAGAGCGCCTCAATCTTTGAAGAAGGGTCAGCGAGTGTGTTCTAGATTTCACTGAGGAGCAGACGCAATTGATAAGCGACCGATTGTGGGAGACGCAACTTTCTGAGGGTCGATTCTATCTTCACCACCCCTTTTGAAACAAAAGGCGACGAGGGAGTTCGATTTGATAACCTCCGTGCATGGTGATTCGCTAGAGTTTTCAAGGCCCTTGAATACAATGACTAAGGACACCTTCGTTTTTGAGGTACAGCTCTACTTCGAAAATCACATCTTCGGTTTTAATGAGTGTCCTGCAACCAGGACGTTAGTTTGGGGCCTCTAAGCTTGTTGTAAACCGTATCAATTTTTATCCCACGAAGGATACTAAGAGTCACAAAAACTATCTCAACTAGAGACGGATCTTCGTTGGTGATAATTTTGTCGATCAAAATGTTTCGGTAAAATCCTTGAGGCTCCGGATTGAATTCTTAGGGTGTATTTCAGCCAATATTATTATCTATGAATTCGATATCACCCAACGAACCTCATTACCCGAAAGGGATTAATCGCCGCGACTTTATTGCGTCTAGCGCCGGAGCCGTTGGAGCGATGGCCCTGGCGGGATCGGTTCCATTGAGAGCTCAAGCGGCGAGCGGGATATCTGCGACCCGCTACGCCTTCGCGAAGCCGGACAGTCTGGTAGTGGGTCCTGGTTGGGAGTCGCTAAATCCGGGTTACTGGCAGATCAAGGACGGGGCATTGCGGAGGCGTCTGGTCAACGTGGGCGATCGAGCCCGGCGGACAGGGTTCCCGTTTCATTCTCAAACGGCTGGGAGGTCCATGGAAACGGACTACGATCCATCCTTGCCGGTGGGCATTCTCTATCGGAATGACTGGAAGCTCAAGGGCGGCTATGAGGTGAAAGCCCGTTTCACCTATTTGGCGCCGCGCTCCGAGCCGAAACCGGGCGACAAAGCGGAATGGAAAATGTATCAGGATGGATACGGCTTCTTTGGAATCGCTTTCGGGGCGACATCCGTATTCGAAAGTTACGATAAAGCCGCAAAGGTGAATCACGCGGTCTGGACGGACGAAGGTGAGTTCGCATTGATGCAGGGGCGAAAAAGCAGCTGGAGAAACGCGGTCCCGGGTAACGTTCTAAAAAGGGGGGGTCCCGGGCTGAGTCCAGGGGACTCGGTTGAAATGGGGCTTACCGTGGCTCCATTGGGGAACGGGAGATGCTTTGTGGAATCGTCACTAAAAGTTCACGACGAGACCGTGAAAATTGCCTCGGAATTGCCGGAAGCGGCAACCCAAGGCTATGTCGGAGTATCCGGTCGCGGGCTTGTGGATTATTCGGTCGATTCGTTTGAGGTGATCGCAGATGCGTCGAATCAATTGACACCGGGCCATGCGGATTGTCTGAGTTGCTATCCGCTCGGTGACTCGTTGGCGCAGAATGACGGTGTTTGGAAGGTTCGTTTTATCGGGATATTCGATACGGACGGAACGAAGGCGGAGATCCGCGTGGCGGATACTGAATCACCCAAAGGAGGCTGGGCTTCCGTGCCGGTAGCCGGTGTCGCTAAAATCGTGAGCAATGACTTTCGCCGCAATACGGCGGTGATTGAAGTTTCCTTGCCGCATTCTCCTGCTGAGAAGACGATGTACTATACGGTGTGGAAAGACGGTGTTGACGTAACTGCCGATTCACGAATCGGAACGGCCGCTGTGGGCCCAGGAACGGGTCTCGTAGGAGATGTGCCGTCAACCGGTGGCTATGTTGGGCGGCTTCCACGTCTAACGGCGCCTTACAAGCTGTGTGGACTGAGTTGCCATGCGGTTACAAGTGGGCTGCAGAAAAAGACAGATAATGAGTACCAGATTTTGGGTGGCGGCGGCGAATGGCAATTTCGGGACCAGCCTTCCGAAGGATCGTATAAGTACCTGGAGGACTATAATTTCCAGATTATGGTTTGGGAGGATGATGTTTGGTACATGGAGCTGGTTTTGTATCCGCCGAGTACCGACGATGCCTATAAGGTTGTGAAGCATGCGATTTGCGGTCCGACCAGTCGATGGCAGTGCATGCGGCACTGGAACATTATCAATCCGGGTGATCATGACTACGGAATGGACGATGTGAAAGGGCCCGAGCAGATAGTCATCCGAAAGGTAAAGGGACTGGGGCAAGACACGGAGTATATGAAGCGCAATTTCCAGATTGTGCATCACCTCATCACGGGAGCGGAGGAAGTGGATCCGCTAGAGAATCCGAAAAAGTGGCGGGCTTGGAAAATGCCGAATCGCGACTTCACCTTGGCGATCCTTGATTCAAGACTGTGGCGGAGTTCACAGGACGTGGATGTTTGGGATGACAGCGGATGGGATGCCTTTAAAAGCCTCTATGACCGGACGGACCCGACCCGGAGCTTGTTGGGAGAGGAGCAGTTTTCCTGGTTGAACGATTTGATCACGACCGATTCCTCTAAGCTCATCTGCTTAACCGGTATCAATGGAATGCATACCATTTGGACGGGTGCGGCCGCGAGCGCGAACCATCCGCAAAGATTCGAGCAGCGTGATCGGGTAACCGCGGACTATGCGGGCTGGGTCAAAGCTGGGGCCGATCGTGTCTTGGAGCTTTTGGGCTCTCGGGATGGGGTTGTGACGGTCTATGGTGACGTCCACAATGGCTGCATCATGAAGAACCGAGAGCACAACGTGATCGAGTGTAGCTTCGGTCCCATCGGGCGCAGTGGAGGCAGGGCCGTGATCCCGGGTTTTGGACCTCGCATGAAGGACGTGGATGGTCGTGATCTGGAAATCCACGCCCTCTATCACAAAACGCACGCGAACCCCGAACTAGAGCCTCAGAAGCCCGGCGATCCTTTCTATTGGAATTTCCTGGAAATGGAATTCGACACAAGGGATGAGGATCCGGCAATCGGATTGCGAGTAAGGAATCTGATAGACTCCCCAAGTGAGAAACCGCGTGGAGGATCGGGTTTGGAAACGGCCGCATCGTCGACCGGTCGTATTGCTCGTTCAAAGCTTGAAGCGTTTAAAACCCTTCCCAATGCAGATGTCCGATTTTCGACTGAAGAAGGCCAGGCCCTTCGCGCGACTCGTAGTGGCAACAAGGGAGTGGTTAAGTCGGTCGGTCTAGCGGATATGGATCCTGGCTCGATCGTGATAGCGACCGCGTGGGATGGAAGTCGCGTGCGGTCTACCGTTTTGACCTCCAAGAGGGTTTAGGTCTGCGTGCTTGAGGGCCAAGGCCCGAGTTGTTTTAGGGTAGGGAGGATCGGCTCGATCCTCCGAAACTCGAATGCGGACGACTGAGCCCCGACCTGTCGGGGTCAAGTGACCAGTCGTCCCTACCAAAAAACCGAAGCCCCCGACGCATGTTATTCTCAGTGTCTTCGTTGAGGTGTTAGCTAGCGCCTCGGTACGACACGCTCATGGCAAGCAGGTTGGGGTTTGCGACAACGGTCAGCGCCATTCAGGCTACGCCCGTCATTACCTTCGAAGTATTTAACCGAAGGAAAAAAATCACCATTATTTCGATACACTAATCTGAATACGCTTCGTTTATCATCGCTCTCCAGCCAGTCGATGAAATGGCGTCTTGTATGTATTCTTTTGGTGGACGAATTTCTTTGGGTAAGGCCGCTATCTGTCTTAAGTATTTGATGGACTGTTTTTTATCTGAAAGATCGAAGGCGATCTTGGCGGCATCCAAGAGAGCGGTGAAGTTGTGGGGCATCGTTTCGATCGCTTTTTCCAGATAGTCTTGCGCGGTTTGAATGTCGCCATTTTTCAGAGAGATTTCCGCGATGGATCGCAGCGCTTCCGACTTCAGCGAATTTGAATCCTGATTGGAAAGTGTTTTTGAAAATTGGAGCTTGTTTTCGACAGCGAATTTGAAGTGTTCAATGGCTGCTTGATCCTCGCCAATTAGCTGGTCAAGCTTCCCCATTTCCAGGCGGAAGTAGGGATTGTTTTCGTGGAACTCCTTGCCGGCTTCGAGAGTTTGCCGGGCCTTTTCAGGCGATGAATAGGTTTGCTGAATACGGGCGAGATAGACGCGAGCATCATAATTCTGCGGTTCCCACTGGAGCACTTGATCGAGAAGCTCAATGGCGAGAAACTCCGCCCGATTCTGATAGTGGATACGGGCGAGCCCGATGTTTGCGGGAATGAGTTCGGGTCTTAGGGCGAGGGCAGTGCGATAGCGATCTTCGGCCCCTTGGAGACTGCCAAGACGCTCGAGAACGTGTCCCAACTTATAGTGGGCACTGGCAAACGCGGGATCGTCCTGGACGGCGTCGTAATAATGTTCACCCGCCTTCTCTAGCAAACCCTGAAGCTCGAAGTAATTGCCGAGATTGTAGGCATATCGAGCTCGCCCACCCGCAGAGTCAATTTCATACCGTGCCTGGGCGCTTTTCAGTTTTTCAAAGTTCCGTTCCTCGACGGGCATTATCTGGATCGACAGTTCTGCCATTTCGTCTGCAGAGGACCAGCCTCCTTGAATCCGTCTTGGAGGGTCATTAGGGTTTCGGATATTCCCGCTGGAATTGTCGTAGGTATAGGACATGTGGAGAGTGGATCCGGCGGGTATTTCCAATGGTGTTTCGTAGCGATAGTCGCCTTGCCAATTGAAATCCCAGTCTGGAATGCGGAAAAGCCAGTGCTTTGTCCCATCGGGAAAAAGGGCGTAAGCTCCTAGGTCTTTTCCAATGTAGTGTGCATGGGGATACAGTCCGATTATCTTCGAGTCGACGGGGATGCTCAACCTTTCCTCTATCCGGTAATCGGCATCGCCTGGATGGATGTCTATTTCAAATTCTCTCATTTGCATGACGAAGCTGGACCGAGTGGGCGCCGTCTCTGTGAAATAAAGCCCGATTCTGGGTGATACCGGTTCAACTTTACCGCTAGGTACCATGTGTAGTTGAACTACAATATCAGAGCCTGGATCGAGGGTCCAAGCGGTTTCGGGATGGCTTTGAAAGGGAGCTTGCCCGGGGGTCCAGCCAACGAGTTGACCTTCGGGGGGCGCGGCGGCGCCGATTCCCATGCCGTCGAAGCCAGGACCGGGTTCGCTGGTGTCCTTCTCGCGGGAGCTTGTCGATTTATCCACCTGAATTAAGGCATGGTGAATGACGAGTTGAGAGCGGGGGAGAAACTCGATCGCCCGAACGTATTTGCGAGACTCAAGGGAGACGGGGATAGCGAAATTGCGATATATGTCAGTCCCATCAGCTGGAAGTTGGTAAGTTTCGGGGAATTCGAGAATCAGGTCCGGTTCTCCCAGTTGCCACGTATTTGGAAAGGAGGGAGACGGTGGGGCCTTTGCCAGATCGCCAGAAGGGGCGCCGCTTTCATGCCACGCGGCAATTATCGCGATCTCCTCTTCGCTCAATCTCCGTTCGCCTTGAAATTTCGGTCCAAAGTGAGGGTCCGGTTTCCATGGGGGCATATAGCGTGAGGACACAACTTCGCTGATTTGCTGGGCCCGTCTTTTGACGGATTCGTATTCAAGCAGTGAAAACGGCGCCACGCCATCGGGACGGTGGCAGACGATACAGTTATTGAAGATAATGGGAGCTACGTGTTCAGCGAAGGTGACATCGGGGTCTTCTGTTTGGGAGTGCAGCTTTCCGGGAGAAAGGCAGAGCAAAGCTGAGATAGCAATTAGGCAACGCATAGGGCTATCCCAGAGTATGGTTGGCAATCCTATTTTATGGTTTGACGAGATTGTAGGGCAGGTCGCTGACCTGCCGATTGGAATGAACGTCGCCTCATCCACTAACTTGTCGGGGTCTCCGATGAGACGACCTGCAAAATAACAACTAGCGGAAGACTTAACCATAGGGTTCGAATGAGATTTATTTCGGGTGTGCTCTCAGTCAGCTTGTTGAGCGAACCCATTTGGGCAAGATAACAAGCTGGTTGAGCGGTAGCCTTTTTCAAACCGCTGTGGACGCGGAGAACGCAAAGTGGATCGGAAAGAGGAGTATTTGGTTGCGGAAATTATGGAGAGTATTCCGTAGGGGCGATTTTACACCGCGACCCTCGTTGGAGTTATCGCGGTGTAAAACCGCTCCTACATTGGATTTTGAAACCTGCGCATATCCTTAGCTAATGCACAAAAAAGCCCGGACGCCTGAGCGTCCGAGCTTGAGATTGTAAAGAATCCGGTAGTCGACCTAGAACTCGAATGTCGAGCGAAGGCGGAAGGTACGTCCTTCTCTCCACATGACCGAGCGAGGGCTGCCGTTCGGCTGGACTACGGTGGTTATGATGTCGCCATCACCCAATGCATTCTGGAGGTTAAGCTGTAGTCTCCAGTCAACCTTGTCGTCGAATATCTTGGTATTGTACCCAACCCACAGATCCAGTCTTTCGATGGACTGATCGGTGTAAGGACGAGACAGATCGGGAAGGGCCAGTGTTTGCCCATCCACTTGCTGATTCGTGATCGGGTAGCCCACTGCCTTGCTGTCTTCCCAGCGGAATGCGCCTCCGACGTTCCAGCCGCCTAGGTTTGAATCCTCTTCAAACCGGTAGTTGGTGGCCAGATTCCATCTCCATTCGCGGAGCTCGCCCACTAGCTGACCCTCACGAGCCAACGAACTGTTGAGCTGGTTCAACAGAGTGTCGTAGATGCGAACATTCTCAGGTTGGTCTGATTCGTCTGCGATCAGGAAAGACGCAGGATTGTTTGGATTGGTCCACTCATCGATACGGTAGGTCAAGTACTCGATGGTTGAGGGAGCAATGTTGCTGGTGGTCGCCTCCTGTTGCGAGATGTTCAGGGAAACGCGCCAGTTGTTCGCAGGGTTGTAGATGATGTCGACCTCTTTACCCTTGGAAGCCGTGCTTTGCGTATCCCGTAGAGTGAAGCTCGTAGGGGTCTGCTGAACGGCTTGTCCGCTATCGGTTCCAGAGTCAGGAACGATTTGCCAATCGGTGAGCGTCTTGTAGAAGTCTGGCGGTCCCACATATCCAGCAGCGTCGCGCACTTCCTGAGTATTGTAGGCTATGATACGACGATCTGCTTCGAAAAGAAACCCTGGGTAGTTGAAGGATACGTTTCCAGCAACTGTTTCGTACCAGTTAAACTTCATGTAGAACTTGTTTTCGAATAGGCCGATGCTGAATCCTTCGTCAGTTGTCGTTCCTTGCGGTGGCGGTATCAAATTTCCAAATACGTTAATACGCGGCGCAGAGATCTGGAAGTTCTCAGATTCACCCCAGTGAAAAGAGAGGTCGACTCCGTCTGGCAAAGGAACAAACTCGGGAACATGTAGCACACCGCCGAAGGTCTCGGTTGTGGCTTCGAATGGCGTTCCAGAAGGAGAGCTGTTTAGTTGGCGGGATGCCAAGTCGATCAGGTTTCTAGAATCTCTGGAAGAGCTTCCTCCATAAGAAGTCACCTTGTCGGTTCTGCGACCCCAGGTTCCAACTAGCCACTCGCGCTCAAAGAAGTAGGCCTGATGAACGTAGGCTTCGGAGTCGGTAACCTGGCGGTTTAGAGACTCGCTAACGATCTGATTGTAGAACGTCGCGTCGTCGCGAACGTCGCCGATCGTGACTGGCATGGTCGCCCAAGCTCCGTCGCCGCCGGCGCTTTCATCGAAGTACCAACCGGTAGTGGAGTCGGTGCGAAGGACCTTGGTGATACCGGGAAGGTTTGCCCCCACGTGAGTGCTGGCATTCGCGAGGCTCGGACCCACAAAGAACTGAGTACGAGCATTGGCTCCTCCCGAGTTCAGATTGGTCGAACCGTTTTGAGATGCGGCGAGGTAAGCAGGGTCTACCAGATTGCGCCCGTTGATGGTGCCTCTATCTACTTCGTACTCTTGGGCGAAGATGGTGCCGGTGTGACGACCAAACCACTTCCAGACGTCTCCGTCGGTTTGCTTAAGATTCAGTTCGTAGAACGCTGTTCCTCTCATCACATTCCGATTGATGTCGTTTTGCTGACGCGCGTTTTGAGAAGCGACGTAGGGGCGACCGAAATTAGGATTGGGAGCTCCCCAGTTCAACGTGGTGTTGATGTCCATGGTGATGAAGTAGCCACGGCCCCCTCCCAGGAGGTCGAACCAGCCTCTCTCCATGTTCTCTTCCATGTAGGAAAGCTCGAACCCATAAGATCCTAGTGCGTAATCCCAAGACTGGTCATAGCTCGCATTGATGACGTCGAAATCCTCGCGCTCGAACGCGTTCGGTCCATCGAGGCGTTTTTCCACCCAGTCAAATACTGAGCGGTCGACAATTTCCTCATCTTGGAAAAAGGACCCGAACTCAATGCCTGATGCGGCTGCGGTGGGAGAAGGGTACCACTGGTTTCCTTTGGTAAGACCGACTGTATAGGTGCGAAAGCGGCTTCCATCTCTAACGGTGTCTTCCCAAGCGTAGTTTAAGCGGGTAGGCTCTCCGCCATCACCTTCATAGACGACAGCTGGTTGGAAAAACCAAGATCCTGGAGCGCGAACGATATCGCGGTCGATTGTGCCGAACTCGTCGTCAAAGGGACTGTGGGTTACCTGGTTGAACGCGGGATCCCACCAGCGGGTAACGCCTCCGTCGCCCGGAGCGTTAGGGCGCGGTCGACGGGCGTCGATTTCACCCTTTTCATAGCTCGCGCGAAGATTTGCGTTCTCGAATGGTCTGAAGAGTGCGGCGATGGTCAGGCGTTGATCTTCTTCGAAAGAGAAATCCTGCCTCCATTTCTGCTTGTCCCACAAACCGGCAACACGGATGCCGAATTTGTCTTCAACCAGCATGCGTTCCACGTCGAAGTTGAAGCGGTAGCTGCCGAACGAGCCGACAGTGAATTCGACCTTGTTGCGGGTTGCCAGGTTCGCGGAGAAAGTTGTGGCATCGACAATTCCGCCTGGTGAACCGAGACCGAAGAGAATCGAATTTGGGCCGCGGTTTACGGTCACGCGATCCGTATTGTAGGAATCGAATCCAATGCTGGTCGGCATGTAGTTACGGGAAGCGTCTGCACTCGCCAAACCACGGATACGATTGTTGTTTTCCGGGTTTCGGTTAAGCCCTTCAAGAACGACCGTCCCCGCAGTGTTTCCGCCGGAGTAGGTTCCGTCCGCTCCAGAAGTCTCGATATTTCCCAAGAAAGGGAGAAGATTGGTGGCGTCGGTGACATTCAAATCCTCCATGAACTCCTTGGTCGCAACCGTGATGGAGTTGGGAAGATCGCCAAGATCCGTTTTCAAACGCGTTCCGGCGAGAGTAGATGTGGCAGCATAGCCGGTTTCGTCAGCGGCACTAACGGCGAACGGGGAGAGGGTGAAGACCTCTTCACTGCCCCCGGAATCCTGTGACCAGGCGGTTTTGGAGCAAACGCTCAACGCTAACGAACTCGCTAGTCCAAAGCGTATCAGGGATGCCGAGACATTCCTGGAAGTTTTATTGTTTATAGTTTTCATGATGGTAGGTTTGGTTCTTGCAGATTTGGAAAAATTAAGGTTTTGGATTAAGCGGTCCTTAGACAAGGGAGATGGATTCAGTTCGATTTGCCCATAGGGAGCAGGGCGAGGTTCCATTTCGCCCGTGTCTCTTTCAGGCGCCAAAGGGTTTTCTATTAATTAGTTTGAGTAGGGATGTTAATAGCCGAAGAATTTTTAGACGGTACATACAAACGGAAATCACTTCTTATACAATGGGATTAGGTAAATATTTGGTTTAACTGTAAACCTAGTAGTTTAACTATGTTAGTAATTGTTAGTGTTGAACTTATGAATCGCTTAATCGTTTCAGGCTGGTCCCTGTTTGCCAGTGGCCAGCGATAAGGACATTCTTGGAAACTTCGGGCGTTCCACGTTCATTGCTCATGATTTGTCCGGAGATTATGTCAACGGCGGCCTTTCCCATGGCCAAATGGTCATAGCGAATCCCGCTAAGCTCCTTTTTCTCAGTAATTTGAGGGCGGGCGAAACCGGTGTCGCCAGGGATGGATCGTCCACTCTCCAAGATCCAGTCTTGAGCGTAGTCATATCCGCTGATCACGACATCGGGCTGATACTTGTCTAGCCACTTGAGAAAGTCGGGTTTTCTCAATTCCGTCTCAATCAAATGAGGGACTTGGTCTTGGTAGGGAAGCTGTATTTGCCAGTTGCTGATAACGCTTCGCTGGATGTGGTTATGGGATCGATCCTGTTCGTCTAGCATTACCAGCCCTGGACGCTTGTATCCAAGCGATTGCAGATTGCTTACAAGATCGGCCATTCCGCGGTGCCGATCGCATTCCACAGTGTGAAAATCCCACGCATCGAGAGAGACACCCATGGTGCAAACGGCGAACCGGTCCCAGTCCATGTTCCAGTCAAGCGGTTTGATGGGGTGGCGCCACACGATGAGTCCCATGATGCCGCGATTGATCAGCATTTGGTTGAGTCGGCCCGAGGTGACATCGACCTTCTTCAATTGAATTCTTTCGAGACCGTATCCGAGAGACTCAGCCCTTTGATTAGCGCCCAAGAAAAATTCCTCCTCGAAAACAGGGGTGCTGTGCGACAATTGCGATGGGCTCCGGATTTGCTTGTGGCAGAGATAGGCGAGTTGCGCCTGGAGCTTCTTTTGCTTGGACGACCGAATGTGGCTACCCAGTAGGGAAAGGTAGGGGTTAGGGTTGTATCCAAGTTCTTCGGCAGCCTTGAGGACTCGTTCCGTGGTCGATGGGGTGATTTTTGAATGCCCGCGCAATGCGAGAGATACGGTCATGCGTGACACGCCAGCTCGCTCCGCGACCTGTTTCATTGAAACGTTGTAGATCTTCGTCATCCGGCTAAGAGAATCTCCCAAGGGTCTTGCAGAGCGTCTAATAATGTCAATTTCTGGTTCAAACGGTAGGGCTGACTATCCTTAGTCAGCCGCAGTAGTTCGTGAATCCACGGATGACAGGGTATAGTCAGCCTCACCGGGAACGATATTAATCGTGGGCGCTCGGCCCATCGACGGGCTCAGGGTGGTGAGCTTTGTCGAACCAAGATTCCCCGCTACCATTACTTACCTATTTAGGCCAAAGGTGGAAAGCGCTGGGCTCGATGGGGTTCCAATTCCGTTTTCGTGAAATTTGAAAGGAGAGTGAGCTTCATCCAGTCGCAAGGGTAGCCGTGTTCTCGTGGGAGTTTGGCAGTGAGCCGGTCGCAATGCTCTGGAGGGAGGTCCCATTCTCCAGATTCGAGTGATGGCGCGAGTTGTTCAACCGAGCGGGCTCCTGCTAATACGGATGTTATGGCATAGTCTTTTAGTATCCAAGACAGGGCTACGGTGACCGGATTCTTCCCGAGTTCCTCGGCAATCTCGCAAACCATGTCGACCAGTTCGAGAGCCTCGTTCCAGATGAAACGGTCGTTCAAAATTTCCCCCATTTCCTTGAACCTCGAACCGGGCTCAGGGATGTCGACGCCTCGGTATTTGCCGGTTAGAAGTCCACTCGCCAGAGGACTCCAGCAAAGGACGCCCATTCCCTGGTCCACGCACGCTGGAATGATTTCCGTTTCAATGTCGCGTCGGATTAGATTGTAAAGGTACTGACCTGAAATGAACGGGGCGTATCCGTTTTTCTGTGCCACGGCGTTTGCCTTGACGAGCTGCCAGGCATAGAGATTGGAGCAGCCGATGTATCTCACTTTTCCGGACGTTACCAGATCGTTGAGGGCGCTCATGGTCTCCTCGATTGGGGTGTAGGGATCAGGACCGTGGATCTGATAGAGATCAATGTAGTCGAGATCCATGCGTTTGAGAGAGGCTTCGCAGGCTTCCACGATATGCTTGCGGGAGAGTCCTCGGGCATTCGGGGTTTCGTTCATGGGAAACCAGCACTTGGACGCGATTACAAGATTGTCGCGGTTCTTTCCTTTTAGCGTTCTGCCGAGGATTTTTTCCGATTCGGTTTCTGCATAGAGGTCCGCAGTGTCGATGAAGTTGCCTCCGGCATCGATGTAAGCATCTACCATCTCTTGGGAAGCTTGCTGATCGCATCCCCAATCTGATTTTCCAAAAGTCATGGTGCCTAAGCACACGCGTGAGACAGCAAGTCCGGAATTTCCTAAGTATCGATTTTTCATAAAGAGTGTATTTGGGTCAAAAGGCTCTTTTTAGCCACAGATAGCGCGGAGTACATAGATAAATTTAATTTTTTGCCTATTCGGTTTTAGGTTTCTGGATTGATTGGGTTAGTCACAGAGTTCGTGAACGGATAGAGCGTTTCCTGTAGGAGCGGTTTTACACCGCGATCCTCGGTTGGCACTATCGCGGCGTAAAGCCGCTCCTACATTGGGTTCTGATAAGATATTAGCCCCTCGGTAAGTTCCATTCGTCTTCTTTGTAGGGCCAGCGCTTGCGCTGTGCCGCATCAGTTGCTCCAGAAACGCGGCACAGCGCAAGCGCTGGCCCTACGGTTCGGCTACCCGGAGCGTCGCCTGTAAAAATCTCCTGTCTTGATTATCGGAGGCTTGTTGGATGATACTTTGCCATGCGTTTTCTTCTAATCCTTGTCTTTCCCCTATGGCTCGCCACGACATCGCTCGCCGCGGACCGGCCCAATATCCTTCTCATTTTCACCGATGATCAAGGGATCAACGATGTCGGTTGCTATGGGAGCGAGATCCCGACCCCCAATATCGATCGGCTAGCGAGCGAGGGAATGAAATTCGAGCAATGGTATTCGGCCTCGTCGATTTGCACACCTTCTCGATTCGGTTTGCTGACAGGTCAAAATCCAAGTCGGTCCAAAGACCAGTTGTTGAGCGCGTTGATGTTCATGGCAGATGAGCATAAGGAAACCGGAATCCAACGGGGTGAAACGACCATTGCGGAGACGCTGAGGGAATCGGGTTATGATACCGCTTTGATTGGAAAGTGGCATTTGGGTCACGGCGGGAAAGACCTGCTCCCAACGCGACACGGATTTGATTCCTTCATCGGGCATACCGGGGGATGTATCGATTTTTTCACGATGACGTATGGCAATATACCGGACTGGTATCACCAAGAAGTTCATATGAGTGAGAATGGTTACGCGACCGAACTGATCACCGACGAGGCGATTGCGTATTTGGAAGATCGAGAGAACGAGGATAAACCATTCTTCCTCTACCTGGCCTACAATGCGCCTCATTTTGGAAAAGGATGGAGTCCCAGCACTCAGACGCCGATCAACATTATGCAGCCTCAGGCCCATGACTTGAAGCGAGTTTCCGGAATTGAAGACAAGGTTCGCCGGGAATTCGCAGCGATGACCGTTTCACTTGACGACGGAGTGGGAAAGGTGATCGAGGCTCTGGATGCGAACGGTCTTGCCGAAGATACGCTCGTCATCTTTCTCACAGACCATGGAGGTGATCCGGTGTATGGGGGAAACAATCTGCCTTATCGCGGAGATAAAGCGACTTTGTTTGAAGGTGGTTTGCGGGTCCCTTGTATCATGCGTTGGCCGGGCAAAATTGAGGCGGGGAGTTCAAGCGACTTTGTTTGTAGTTCTCTAGATCTGTTTCCCACTTTATGCGCATTGGCAGGGATTACCGCAGATGACTCGAGGCTGGATGGAAGAAACTTGTCATCACTGATATTTGAAGGAATCGGGTGGAGCGACCGCACGCTATTCTGGGAGCTAGGGGCGCATGCGGAGCTCGGTCGAAATCCCTGGAGTGCGGTAAGGTCTGGCGACTGGAAGTACTTGCAGACCCCGGACGATGGCGAGTTCCTATTCAATCTCGCCAAAGATCCCTACGAGAATCGAAATCTCATGCGCATCGAACCCGAGCGTTTTAAAGACCTCAGAGCCTTGAGGGACAAACTTTCGAGCTCCTATCGTAATTGAATTATGAATTCAAGAATCAAGATTCTTAGCCTAGTATTGGGATTGTTTCTAGGGAGTAGCTGTTCTTCGCCGGAAACTAGGCAACTGGTTTTGGTCACGGGCGCTGATCCTGAGCATGCCTATCTGAAAAAACAAGTCGCCTTCCTGTCTGCCGTGTTCGAGTCCGTTGGGTACGAATTGCGAGTGGAAAAGCACCAGTCGCAGAAGTGCTTTGAACTGTCAAATGGAGGACTGGTGGACGGGGAAATGTGGCGGATCAAGGGAGTCGATCGCCAGTACCAGAATCTTGTTCGTGTGCCGGCGGCCATTTGGGCGCATCCTGAACTCGCTTTTGTCAAGGGAGACATCGAATTGGAAGATTGGGCGTCGCTGGCTCCCTACCGCGTGGCTTTTCGAAGGGGGACGAAAGTCGTTGAGGACAATATCGGTGGAATCGTTTCGCGACCCTATCCAGTCGACACTGTAGCGGAAGCCTTCGAGATGCTGGCTAGGGGAGAAGTCGATGTCGTGATGTCGGACAATATCGATGGAACCCTTTTGTACGCGAGCGACAAATACAAGAACAGTGATGTCCGCTTGATCGAAAAGTCGATTGATGAGGCGTTGCTCTTCACGTATCTAAACAAAAAGCACGCATCGATAGTCCCGACGGTAGCCAAAGCCATCAGCGAAAAGAAGCGAGATGGAACCTACCTGGAACTGGTCGGCGAACCACCCATAGCGGATTGAACGGAATTTGTTAAATAATTACGGGGTACAAGAAGGTGCAGAGAGTTTTATACCAACGCTGAGACAAAGAACGCAGACATCCTTCCGTAGGAGCGTCTTTACGCCGCGATTGCAAACGAACTGATAGCGGTGTAAAACCGCTCCTACATTGGATAGATATATTTTTCCTAACCACCTTGGTTAATCCGTTTCTGTTTCTCAATCGTCGTGCCAGTACTTGCGCTGCGTATTCGAGTTAACCGATGCGGTACGGCAGGAGTACCGGTCCTGCGGGATCTTCCTTTTTGGGCGATTCTAAAAATCCCGCGTCAGTCTCTCCAGGCCCTTGGCGTACTTCCTGATTTGCCTAGGAGTGGGGTGATCTGCCAAGTTCGAGATCATGTCGGCGATCTTCACGGTTGAAGCGAGTTTTGAGCGGGCGACCCCTTCCAGGTAATCTTCGTAGCTAACTCCTTTAGTCTTCGTCAGCAAGCGAACCGCATGCAGGTGTTTCTCTGGAATGCCTCTTTCGATGAGATCCTTTTCCGAAACATCGCAATCCTCGAGGACGTCATGGAGCCAGGCGACGATTTGGGCATCATGATCTTCACCCAATCGTGAAACGACCGTTTTCGGATGCTCGATATAGGGAATGACTCCGCCTCTCCGGAATTGCCCTTGATGGGCTTCGGTAGCTATTTTTTCAGCGAGTTCGACGATTTGCAGTAAGTTCATTTATAGTGGGATTCAAGGTAGCGGGCGATCTCCGAGCGCCCATTTTCTCAAATTTGTGGTCGCTCGGAGATCGCCCGCTACCCGAGTGCTGTAATGTATTGCATGCGGTTTCTTTTGATAGATCAACGTACCTGTCCTTGACAAGTTCGACTGCTTCGAAAGGTTTACAAAATCGTTTTAGGATCCACCTCTGGACCTATGACCCAGGCTCGGGGGTGATGTTCAAATCCGATCTTCGGATAAAAGTCGTTTGCCTTTGGAGCGGCTAACAAGGTTAGCAAGCAAGTGGGTTCCAAGGCGGATCGCGTTTGGGCGACGAGCTCAGTCCCGATTCCCAGGTTCTGGTACTCTAGATGGACCGCGAGATCGGCTAGATAGGCGACATAGGCGAAGTCCGTTAAGCTCCTCGATAGGCCAACGAGTTTGCTTTCGTGCCAAGCAGTAATGACTAGGTTGGCATTGCGTATCATCGCCTCCATGACGGGTTTATTGTCCACGGGTCTCCTCTCTCCCAGCGTGGATTCACGATAAAGCCTTGTGACTGCATCCAAGTCGATGTCGTTGCCCAGAGAATAAGTGATGGAGTTCATTGCTTTGCTCTTGTCTTAAATAATCGTAGTGAATCTTCGGCAACTTTCTAGTCGCCGCTTGTTTTAGCTAAGGTAGTTCTGAAAAAATCTACCATCCGTTCCTTAGCGTTTTCTGGACCGCTGTGACCGCCTTCTTCACTCATTTCGAAAACGGATTCGATGCCGGCGTCAATCATCGCCTTATGCATATTTTCCGATTGAATCCAGGGAACTGTGGTATCGTTTTCGCTATGGAGGAGTAGAACGGGCGGGTCTTGAGGGTCCAGTTGGTTGATGGCTGACGCTCGTATCCAATGCTCGCTCACAGTCGAATAGGGAGCTCCGATCCAATCCCCATTGGTTTGCTCTTTCTCGACCAATTTGGGCTGTAGCCTTCGTTGCGCTTCAGACTGGAAACGGGCAACAAAGTCATAGACTCCAGAGATTCCCACCGCCGATTGTATATGACTGGAATACTCCGAATGATCACCTTCTCGTTCGAATGCGTCGACGCCTCCTGTCACGGCTAGCAGTACGGCAAGCGTGGCGCCAGCTGAACTTCCCATTGCTCCGATCTTGTTTGGATCGATGCCATGGTCGCCACTGACCTTGCGAATAAAACGTACCGCGGTTTTCGTATCGGCAACGGTGTCTCTATAGGTGTGTTTAGGTCTTCCGCGATAGGCGATAAGGGCGGCCCCGAATCCGTGCTGTGCCAAGTATTCAGCGTGGGGTCGAAAGCGTTGCCCGTTCTGGGCATTGAACCCACCTCCTTGAATGACAACTATGCAGGGAACGGGGTTTGCTGGACTAGCGTCCTTGGGAAGAAACAAATCCAACTTGAGTTCTTCATCGCTGTGGGAATAGACAAGTCCCTTATGCACCTTGTATTCAGGATTCATTACGTTCGAATTCTCCGGGGCGGCAAAAGCGAGTGCGGTCGTAATTCCGTACATTGTGGTTACTTGTAAGAGCGTTCGTATCATCGTAGGCTTACCCATTCGCTTAAAAAATGACTACCATAGGCTTCCCCATGTCGGTTGTTCAATGGTAGGAGCGGTTTTACACCGCGATCATCCCCCGAGGCAATGGCCGATTGCATTGGCTAGAACGGTAGCGGGCGATCTCCGAGCGCCCATTAGGGAACTATTCGCTTCTGAATGAGCGCTCGGAGATCGCCCGCTGCCTGAAACGGCGGTGGATCTTTCCTATTCTTCCAACCGATCTGCATAAAACAACCCCTTTTGGGTCGTGATAAAAAGCCGATTCGAAGTATCCCCAAATGCGCAGTTGGTAACACTCTCTCCGGAGAGCGGAATAAATCCTACCTGTTGACCCTGCGGATCGTAGATCCAGACCCCGCCTAAACAGGCAACATACAAGCGGTCTTCATCATCGACGGCCATTCCATCCGCGCCATGTTCGGTCCCTTCGGTTTGAATTTGAGCGAAAAGGCGTCGAGCGCCAATGGTGCCGGTTCGCTCATTCAAGGGAAACGCATGAACCTTCCGCTGCTTGTATTCAGTGGCGTAGAGCGTCGATTCGTCTTGCGAGAGCATCACCCCGTTGACGCCTGCAAGGTCGCTGACGAATGGCGCGACCGAGCCATCGGGCGTGATGCGGTAGATGCAACTGTGTCTAGGCATGGTGAAGTAGATGTTTCCGGAAGCGCTGACGACAATGTCGTTCGGTCCTCCTTTGCCGGAATGCTCCGCTTCCCAAAGGGTAGTGACCGTCCCGTCTGGCTCGAGTCGACTCACTCGCTTTCCCAGCATTTCGCACATGAGGATTCTTTGCGCGGCGTCAAAGGCCATTCCGTTGGCGCCACCAGAGTCAAGCCGTACCAAGCGAAACTCGCCGCTTGCGACGGTGTATTCGTGCACTCGATTGGCGAAGATCTCCGTGTAGTACAGCTTTCCGGCAGCATCCCATAACGGACCTTCCGCAGTATCGAGGTTGTAGGCAAGCCGCTCTACTTTCCAGGTTTCAGCGATCGCCGCCAAGGAATTTCCTGCGACTATCAAAAGAGCAAACCAGCTTAGTTTATACCTCATGCAAATTTTTTTTTGATCCAGCAGTGTTAGTTAAAATCTACTGCTTTGCCTAGCCATTCGATCAAGCGTTCTTTCAGGTCGGAATAGATTTCCGGGTGCTTATCTCTCAAGTCGATGGTTTCACCGAGATCGTTGTCAAGGTTCACCAGCATGTATTCAGCCCTTTCGGCGGAAGCGACTGCTTTGTCGAATTTGCCATTGTGGTTGCCTGTGTCGGCCGCGATCTTCCACGGGCCATGCAGGGCGGCCTGTTTGCCCCACAGGTCCCAGAAGAGAAAACGGTCGGGTAGGGCTGTCCTGCCCCCAGATTTGACATGCTCGAGCAGGCTGACGCCGTCGACCTCGATAGGACCATTTGTATCGGGTATTGCGGTACCCGCTGTTTCGAGGATGGTGGTGAAGAGATCGAAATGGACCCCGTTGACTGCAGATACCGAGCCGGCGGGAATTACCCCCGGCCATTGCATGACCGCCGGCACGCGGAGCCCGCCTTCCCACGATTCGCCTTTGCCCCCGCGAAGGGGTCCGTTATTGCTGGGATAGGTGTGGGTGATGCCACCATTGTCCGAGAGGTAAATGACTAGGGTATTGTCGATTAAGCCATGTTTCTCGAGCGTCTCGAGAACATCGCCGACTCGATCATCGGCATGGCTCATAACCGCGTTGTAGTCACGCCGCGGTTGCGCCACGCCGCGTTCCTCGTACTTCTTCAGCCAGTCCGGTCGGGCGGAGTCCCTAGGCCTCTTATCCGTTCTAAGCGGCCCATGAACCGCGTTAAAGGCAAGATAGCAGAAGAAAGGTTGGTCCTTCTTTTCTTCAATAAAACGAATGGCTTCATCCGCAAAAAGATCGGTGAAGTGCTTATCGGTTTTTATAAGCTTACCATTGCGCTCAATCTTTGAGTTCTTGCTCCAGGTGTAGGGATGGGCTCCCCCGGGAAAGCCGACAAACGCGTCAAATCCCCGCGCGTTGGGAACGTTGTCCTCATCGTAACCCAGGTGCCACTTGCCAAAAATGCCTGTTTGGTAGCCGACTTTCTTAAGGAATTCTGGAAGCATTCTTACATCGTCGTGAACGACCCGAGTATCGGGTTTTATGATCTTGCCATCCTCGCCAGTCTTCGGTCCTCCCGGCCCACGCCACATGCCATTATAAATACTGTAGGTACCCGTCATAATGCTGGATCGGGTCGGGGCGCACAGTGGGTTCACGCGAAACTGGGTAAAGCGGATCCCGTTTGCCGCGACTCGATCCATCACTGGCGTTCGCAGGTCGGTCTCTGGCCAGTTGTAACTGGCATCTCCGTAGCCCTGGTCGTCCGTGAGTATGAGAACGATATTCGGCTTAGGGTGGGATGCTGACGCTGCCACGGAGCGGTCGAACTGCGTGGAAAGCAGTAGTAGGGCGCAGCTAACGAGAAGGGACAGGGGTTCGATTCTCACGAGTGATTTATTGTAGGGGGGCGGGTTGGTTTTATATGCTTAGGAAAGTTTCTAGCGGATACAATTCTGAAATGAATGTGCCGTTACTATTGTTTTGGAGAATTTTAAGATCATATTCTATAGCGGGTGAGGCGATCAACTAGTTAAGATTCATCTAATCGCGAACCCCTTCTTTGTTAAGCGTCTTTTCCAGTTTCGAGGGAGTATTCGTATGAAAGATACGCACGCCAGCGTTGATAAGTTTCACCCAGTCATCTTCGTCACCTTCTGCATGCGTTTCAACGACAAACCCCTTGTCCGAGGCATAGCTTATCAAGTCGAGCGCCGCCTCGTTTGTAGGATCTGCCTTGTCCAATTTGATTTCGATCGTTGATGAATTGAAACGCGCCTTTATGTCATCAATCTGCTCCCGAGATATTACTTGAAACATGAGAGTATGCTTGGCGATGACGCCACCCTGTTTCCTGTATTCATCATAAAAATCCGCTTCTCGGTAAGGCACTCGAAAGATGATTCCTTCTAGGGCATCGTGATCAGTCACCAGTTTCATGATCTCAGCAAAATGCTTGCTGATTCCTGGTTTCATATCCGCTTTGAACACCGTGCGTCCTTTTCCACGTTCTAGAAACTCTGGGAAGGTGGCCACTCGCTCCGTCGATAGGCTGCGATCCCGATATCGCTTGTGAAGACGCTTCAGTTCGCGAAGGGTCATCTCAGCTGCTTCCCCATTTCCAGAAGTCTCCCGCTCGATTGTCGGGTCGTGGACGATGACGAAGTGACCGTCTTTCGTTCGCTGGATATCCGTCTCGAAAAGCTCGTAGCCTCTCCGTTGGCTGTTGTCGATGTTGACCAAAGAGTTTTCCGGAGCCCTGTCTTCCTGGTCGCTCTCATAGCCCCCACGGTGGGCAGCGATAAAGACTCGCGAAGAAGAGGGGTCAAGCAGCTCACGTAAGGGAGGGTTCGCGTCTTCGGATAGGCTAAGCTCAATATTAGCTTGTCCCAACGCCGCCAGCGCGATGCCGCAATGTAAGATGAGGCCGGTTTTTCTATAGTGTCGCATAGTCGGTTTTAGGTGTGATTGGTATCAAGATTTCTTAGCCAAACGCCTCGGATGTGGTACCGCGTTCGCTGTTACTTCCAATTATTTGTTATGCTTTGTTGTAAATCACGGGCATTTGTCCTTTCCATTTTTCCCATACTGCTTCGTCCGTGATTAAGGTGCTCATGAAATGAGCCACATTGATTCGGCTCGTCTTTCCAGCGTCGAAGATAGCGCTCCGAGTTGGCGAAGGATATAGCTCATATTCAGAAACCGACTCAAAATCAACAAGACTATCGGGACGAACGGCGACCCACTCGATCATGCGATTATTCTGTCCGATCTGAGTCCGTAAATAGTCTGCCGCATCCTCGTTGTCTGTGTGTGGGGGTATTAAAAGTCGAAGAAGCCCAATTACGCATTTTTGGGCAAATGAAATGGGTTCGTTCAGATCGCGATTACGGTTCCCAGTCGTGTTCATTAGCGCGAATTTGATCGGAGATTCCGGATGGCTCAACTGGATGGCGTTGCATAACCGGCGAGTGGTATCGGTGACTAGCCTACGCGGAGGGCCGAAGACGCCTTTGAATGTTAGATTGTGCCCCAAACACGAAGCTACAGCGTCGCAGCCGTCGGCATACGTTGCTATTTCTGAGTCGCTCAGTTCTGATATGCTTGCGTGAATCAGGGTCAATCGTGGGTTTTCTTTAAGCGGTCTAGGCACGCTTTTTGGTGATCGCACGATCGCCTTCACGCTCTGCCCACGATTTAGCAACTGCTCTACGAGTAGTCGTCCAGTTGCTCCGCTTGCTCCGACTACCAATATCGTTTTCATATTTGAGTATTACGCGGATCAAGAACGAGAGCTGATGAGTGCGCAAGCCTTCGTAGGTCCGAGGACGGGCAAGTTTTACCCGTTGCTCGCTCCGACTTGGGCCGCGTTTGGATCCTTATGGGCAAAGCGACCGCAGAATAGCTCGTGCCACAACCAGAATCTAAACCCGATTCAAAGTTTTCCTGCGATTTGATCACTTGCTCCAGAATCAGCCGATGAAACGGAGGTCGATAAGCCGCGTAGCGCTTCGCAGTAGCAGTGTCGTACCACTACAATCATTTCTTAAAAAAGCATCGATTGAAGGTAATGGATACAGCCGCGGAGCGGTTGTATCGCATTACATCACACTATTTGTTAGAGAATATGATCAGCGTCACGACGCTGATGGGGCTTGTAAGCACTCAAGATCATTCGCTCATTTCTGCCATCTTTTTCATGGCGTGGTCGAGAACTTCTCCGTGCATTTTGTCTGGGCTAAACATAAAGCATTTCAGGTCTTCTTCTACAATCGCTGTGTGGCCGCCAGGGAGATAGAAAATATCACCTTCTGTGAGCAGATCCTCGTTTCCATCGTCATAAATAATCCGGAAAACGCCCTGGAAAATATACCCCCAGTGAGGGCAGCAGCAATTGTCGTTGGACAGCCCCTTGAGAAGCGGAGTAAAATCCGCGCCTTTGGGCAATTCGATATAACCGATATCCATATTTCCAAGACCGGCTTGTCTTCTCATGACGGTGCCAGGGCCTTCCATTATTACGGGGATTTCTTTTATTTTTAGTTTCATTGTGTTTTCTATTTTTGAGGTTCTAATAAGTGGAACAAACACGAGAGCCGGAGAAGACGCAAGTCTTCGCAGGGCCGAG